>Ga0255058_10000003_pt1 | contig 147015 bp, 150 predicted proteins | sample Cases_109_9_MG_FD_188637 | JGI IMG/M metagenome (GOLD analysis project Ga0255058, IMG submission 188637) | Seawater microbial communities from Amundsen Gulf, Northwest Territories, Canada - Cases_109_9 | ecosystem: Environmental > Aquatic > Marine > Gulf | place: Canada: Northwest Territories...
TAGCGCCGCCTGACGCAGCAGATGCCCGAGTAAAGCTCTCTGGCGCGCTCGAGAGGATTCGAACCTCCGACCTACGGATTCGTAGTCCGTCACTCTATCCAGCTGAGCTACGAGCGCAAGAAATCAGCTAATAGAAAATATCAAAATAGTCGGACTTTTACAAGCTGGGAAAAAGAAAAGAGGCCCAGTCGATGGGCCTCTCGTAAATTTTATTTATTGTTTTCTTCTTCGATTATCGCATATGGCTGTCCGCAGTGGAGAGGCATCTCACTCATCGTTAGATTTTCTGCTCCGGGAACCTCTGTTATATAACCACAGATCTCACAGATCAGCTTTGCCACAAACGCACCTCCTAAGATATAAGAGTTCTACTCCTCGAACTCCTCGAACTCCTCTTCTTCGATAATGTTCATAGGTTGACCGCAGTGCTGTGGCATTTCTGACATTGAAAGATCTTCGTTAGATTGCTCGTTAGTATAGCCACAAACTTGACACTCTAATTTTGCCATACAGTTCACCTCCTTTATAAAGACATTGAACCAACATTTTATAAAGACGCGAATTTATATCCCCGAAAACATGGGGCAATAAACGCTCTATTCGACAACGAATCTTAGGATTTTTTGGATAAATTGAAAAATAAATGAGGGTACCTATTGGCTAAGCTTATGATCACCAAGAGTTTTAACTTCAGCGTAGCGGTAACAACTGACTTCATGATCATTAACCATACCAACGGCTTGCATAAAAGCATAACAGATAGTCGATCCGACAAATTTAAATCCCCGTTTTTTTAGGACCTTACTCATATCGTCCGACTCAGTTACCGTAGCCGGGATATCTTTTAAATCTTTGAATTTATTGCTCCTTGGCTTTCCTCCGACAAAGCTCCAAAGATATTTAGACAGTGAGCCATACTCTTCTATAATCTGAAGCGAAATCTTGGCGTTAGTAATAGTGGACTCTATCTTTAGGCGATTGCGGACAATGCTTTCATCTGACATAAGTCGCTCAACGTCTGCTTTAGAAAATTTTGCCACTTTTTCTATATTAAAATTTTTAAATGCACTTCTATATCCATCACGTTTATTTAAAATCGTCTGCCAAGAAAGGCCTGCTTGGGCACCTTCCAGAATCAGAAATTCAAAGAGCTTTCGGTCGTCAAATGTCGGAACGCCCCAGTCATTATCATGGTAAGCAAGCATTAAGGGATCATCGCTAGCCCACTTGCATCTTTTTTTTGTAATTTCTTTCATTGTCCCCCAGCATTTCAGTGACCAGATAATAATAACGTAATTATGAAATGAAGTTATTAAATAGGGTTCGAATCCAATTTTAAAACCAAATCCAGAAAGTTCTTACGGGAGTGAATGCAAGGAAACCGAGTGGACTCGAAAGGAGCGTACGAAATGTACGTGACTAGAGAGTTCACGACGGATGACGCAGCAGTCGCCCCTTAAGAACTTTCTGGCGGAGAGGGAGGGATTCGAACCCTCGGACCCGTGAAGGTCACACGCTTTCCAAGCGTGCGCGCTAAGCCGCTACGCGACCTCTCCTATACAAGGATGCAGAGAGCAGATAATCGGCATCCCAACATCCTGGCCTTAAATATTATAACTTTCTATTTATATTGGAAATACTAAGAAAATACTAGTTTTTGCTTTGGAGCTATCAAATAAAACCAATTCCAGAATGTTTTGAAGGGAGTGAATGCAAGGAAACCGAGTGAACTAAAAGAGGAGCGTACGTGTTGGTACGTGACTCGAAGAGTTCATGAAGGATGACGCAGCAGTCGCCTCTTAAAATCATTCTGGCGGAGAAGGAGGGATTCGAACCCTCGAAGGGGGTTTATACCCCCTTACTCGCTTAGCAGGCGAGCGCCTTCAGCCAACTCGGCCACTTCTCCAATTTTGCATAAGTAATTTTACCTTATTTATGACTAAATAAAAGACCTGTGAATATTCTTATCTTTGCGGACCATCTCTTTATCCGTGAGACAGCTACTTAAAAATTAAATTTTCTTCTTCGAATTTTCGCACCCTGTCTTCCCTGTTACCGATAATAGCCAAGCTTGTCTATTACTAGTCACCCTTGATAAATGTTCCTTCATGGAATTCATTAAATGCGATTTCCAACTCCTCGTTTGTGTTCATCACGATGGGACCGCGCCAAGCAATCGGCTCGCCGATCGGCTTTCCGGAAACTAAAAGAAACCTTACACCTTCAGCGACAGCCTCGATTTCAACGCCATGGCCGTCACCATAGACTATTAGGGTCTCTTTGAAAAGTTTATCATCTTTTTTATAGTCAAAAAAAGCGCTTCCCTCAACTACGTATGCAAAGACTTTATAGCCTTCTTTTATCTTGCGGTTGAACTTTGCTCCACCTGTCATCGACACATCTAGATATTCGGGGTCGATGACTATGTCTTTTACCGGACCCTCTATTCCTTTGACCTTTCCGCATATTACTTTAACTCTTACACCATCCCCTGTTTCTACTAAGGGGACCTTATCTTTCTTTATGTCTCTATATCTTGGATCCATCATCTTATCTTTAGCGGGCAAGTTTACCCATAGCTGAAAACCCCATAGAAAGCCGTCCTGCTTTTTTGGCATCTCCTGATGGATTATCCCACTACCGGCCGTCATCCACTGGGTATCTCCGGACCCGATTACGCCATTATTGCCAATACTGTCTCCATGCTCGACATCTCCACTTAGCATGTAGGTGACTGTCTCGATGCCGCGATGAGGATGCCAGGGGAAGCCGGCTATATAGTCATCAGGATTATCTGAGTGGAAGTCATCTAGCAATAAAAATGGATCAAGTAACGGCACTTCGTAAAAGCCGAAAGCCCGTTTAAGGCGTACACCGGCACCTTCGATAGTCGATTTGCTTTTCCAATATTTTACGACTGCTCTAGTCATTTCTGTCACGACTTATTATACCCTTTTCAGCAAGCGAGCAATCAATTGATGGCCTTGAAATCAGAAATTTATAAATATTAAATTGCAAACAGAGAGATTTAAAGGCAAAGAAAAAGCCCCTTAGATATAACCCAGGTAGATCGCCATTTCATCTCCTCTAAGGGGCAAATTTAAGCTATCAATTATCAAATAAGTAGTCAAGCTGTACCTTGGGGCAACAGAACAAATAGCAGCCGACCCTTTATTGAACATCAAAAAACCAGCTCGAACATTTTGAAACGACAATTAAGGCGTACCTTAGTTCAAAACTGGACAATGATGAATCAATATTAGATCGGCTGCTGCTAGTTATTATACTACAATCAAGCGGTACAGAGACACAATTGTAAAGATTGACGAGGGGAGCATACATATAGGTATGTGACCTGAGAATAATCCGTCGCGCAACGCAGCAGATGATCCCTTGGGAGCTCTCTGGCGGAGGAGGTGGGATTTGAACCCACGTGGCAGCTTTTGGCCGCCAAATCGTTTTCGAGACGATCCCCTTCAGCCACTCGGGCACTCCTCCATTAGTGATTATACCTGACTTTTAAGGCAAATATCCAAAGTCTACAAGCGAATACTAAGCAGTTTAAAAAAAAGCAAGACGGGTATGTTTTTTTTGTTTAGTGGGTCGTCTGCTTATTATTGAAAGGAATGGAAATTGAGGATATTTAAATTGTTTGTCGCAATCGGATTGATCGGAGCAACGGTACTGGCAATAACGGCCGCTAGAACCATACCGACCAATACTGATGAGAAAGAATCTGTCGTCGTACCAGAAACAAGGCCCTCTGCGTCAAACGGAAAAGCCATCTATGACGAACATTGTCTAAAATGTCATGGTGAGACGGGATCCGGCGAGGGAGAAGACGCTAAAAAATTTAAGAATGAGATGAAAGATTTTAACGATCAAACTTTCATGCGAAAGGAAAGCCCGGCGAAATTCTTTGATAAAGTAAAAAAAGGCGACAAGCCGATGCCGGCCTTTGAGGAAGACCTGACCGATCAAGAGATGTGGGACGTAGTCTTTTACGTGTGGACCTTTCAAAATAAAGACGATCTTCTAGCCCAGGGAAGACAATCTTACGATGAAAAGTGCACAAAATGCCACGGAGCAAGCGGAGATGGTAAAGGACCCGAAGCTGGTGATCTGGAAGAAGAACCAACCGATTTTACCGATTTAAAACATATGTTAAGTAATACAAGCAACGACATGTTTGAGGCCATAACAGACGGTGAGAAGGACGAGGGGATGCCAGCCTTTAAGAAGAAACTAAGTAAAGGTGAGATATGGAATGTAGTCAACCACATCTGGACTTTTGTATATGAAGATTAAGGGATGCCAGATGATACAGAGGGGGAATAGTGAAGATATCTAGAATAATAATGGTGATCTTAATGATCACGTTATTAGCGACAATTTCGTCCTGTTCGGTAGGTTCAAGCGAGTCTTCCGACAATGGCAAAAAAGACGAATCTACTTCTAAAAGTAAAGAGAAGGAAAAAGTCTTTCCTGAAGAGAAACCATCGGCAGCCAGAGGCAAGGCCATCTATGACGAGCATTGTCTCGAGTGCCATGGAGAAACCGGTTCTGGCGAGGGTGAAGAGTCAAAGAAATTTACCGATGAGATAAAAGATTTTAACGATCAAACGTTCATGCGAAAAGAAGACCCGGCGGAATTTTTTGAAAAAGTAAAAAAAGGCGACAAGCCGATGCCGGCCTTTGAGGAAGACCTGACCGATCAAGAGATGTGGGACGTAGTCTTTTATATATGGACCTTCCCTACCTCCGAGGAGCTGATAACCCAGGGTAAATCCGTTTATGATGATAAATGCTCTAAATGCCACGGCGAAAACGGTGATGGCAAAGGGCCGGATGCAGGCGACTTAGATCACAAACCAACTAACTTTACGGATTTTAAAAAGATGGTCAACGAGAAAAGTAACGGCCTATTTAAAAACATAACCGAGGGCGAAGAAGACGAAGATATGCCGTCTTTTAAAAAGAAGCTTAGTCCCGGTGAAAGATGGAACGTGATCAACTACATCTGGACGTTTTCTTACGAAAGATAAATTATCAGGCTCGCAGGCGGCGAAAGAAGGAATTTAGGAGTTCTCTGCAACGCTCCTCTTCAACGCCGCTTGTGATCCTTAATCTGTGGTTTAACTCCGGCATATCTAGAAGGTTCATTACGCTACCTGCTGCTCCTGCTTTAGGATCTTTTACTCCATAAACGACGCGAAGTAGCCTCGATTGTTGCATAGCCCCGGCGCACATCGGGCACGGCTCCATCGTAACGTACATGGTGCACCCTATCAGTCGCCAATTACTGAGCTTTTTTGCCGCTTCACGGATAGCGATTATTTCGGCGTGTGCCGTTGGATCATTTAGTTCTTCGGTATGATTATGGGCACGGGAAACGATCATTCCATCTTTTACGACAACCGCGCCGATAGGCGACTCATCCTTCGAGAGGGCTAGTTGCGCTTCGTCGAGCGCGACATTCATAAATTCTGCGTCAAGATCCAAGGGTTCTCCGATAGTCTCCAACAATTATATTTTAGCATTACTATTAAGCCAAGCTTTAATGAATTATTTTGTTGAGAGAAAGCCTTCCTGTGGTAAAATTCCTCTCGGAGGGATGGCGGAGTCTGGTTGATCGCGGTGGTCTTGAAAACCATTGACTCGAAAGGGTCCGGGGGTTCGAATCCCTCTCCCTCCGCCAGAGTGCTTTTCACGGGCATCTAATTCGTCAGCCTGCAATTGATTTAGGCTCGAGTACCTACGTGTACACTCACCTCTATAAATCTTGGCTTCCTCGTATCTGCTCCGCGTAAACCCCTCTGAATGTTTTTTATATTTCCAATTTAATATTTACAACTTACAATTTACAATTCGAGAACAATGGCCGTATCAAGTTCGAATCCCTCTCCCTCCGCCAGTGTGCTTTTCGCGGGCACCTAGTTTGTCAGCCTGCTGGATCTATGTTTGTCACTTACCTGAGTGTACGCTTTCTTTAAAAATATCAATAGCAGTCGCTATTTTTTTACACCTATCTCAACTCAAGAGGGCAAGTAAACTTAATCTGATTTTTCTTTTAATGATTAGAAAATCAGGCTGAGTCATAACTTAACCTTCTTCTTTTACTTTTGTTAAAGTACTAGTAGAATATTTCCCAGTCTTAAATACTAATGTGACGGTCTGATCGCTATGAAAAATATAATCCCTAGAATAATCGTATTACTAGCTGCCATATTTCCGCTTTTTTTCGTAAGTGATTTTTACAACCATTTCTATGCCTACCTATCTGGAGGGGTGATCACTAACATCATCACCGATCAATGGCATATCGTGGTCCTTAGCATCCTTTTATTTGTCGCCTTTTTGATACCGCTTTCATTTAGGCGAAAAGCAAATTGGGTTGAGTACGGTCTGGTCGGCGCCTTCTTCGTATCGCTCTTTGTTGAGATGTACGGTATACCGCTTACTATTCTTTTCGCTTCTAAATATTTATATCAGGCCGGAATTAACGTTCCACCCAATGTCGTCGAATTCCAGCTTTTCGGTGTCGGTTTCGGTATGGACCTTGCTATGGCCTACGCCGCCGTCTTAATGACCATTGGTTCCGTCCTCATCATCACCGGGTGGTGGACACTGTATAAAAATGTTAAATCAACTGGGCTAGTTACAAACGGAGTCTATAAATATTCCCGGCATCCGCAGTATCTAGGATTCCTTCTTGTCATCGTCGGTTGGTTCATTGGTTGGCCGACACTAATATCTCTCGTCTTCGTTCCAATACTTGTATATAAGTATGTGAGAGTGTGCACGACCGAAGAGAAAGAGATCGCAAAAGACCATGAATATATGAAATATAAAGAAAAAGTACCTTTCTTTATCTAAGCCTTGAAGCCGTATAAAACAATCTTTTTTTTATCAAGATCGATTCTCCTTAAAAAGTGTTTAATCTCCATATACCTGGAAATCAAATTCTTATAATCTTTTTTAGGAGGAATTTAAATGACACAACTATTTATCAGGCATAAGGTAAAAGATTACGATAGCTGGAAAGAAGGATTTGATTCAGCACTTGATTTTAGAACGTCCAACGGCGAGCTCGAGTCTCAAGTTTATAGAAACTCTGATGACCCTAATGACATTACAGTAATAACTAAATTCAACAATATTGACGCGGCGAAAGAATATGCCGGTCTGCCAGAATTAAAAGATAAGATGACTGAAATTGGCGTACTGGATGAACCGACCGTCATCTTTCTAGAAGAAGCTGCCTAAAAAGATCTAACCTTCTTTAACGCCCGGTCTACTGGCTAATTGATATTTAATTGCCTTTTGATGGCCGAATTCATTTCTAGCAAGGGCGGCAAAAAAGATGCGAGTCGTCTCGTCGCCCTCTTTTTTTGCACTCTCAGCAGCCGCATGATATTTGTCGGTAGCAATGATCTCTAACTCCATCGCCTCATCAAACGATGTCTTTGAGACAGTGCTCATGCCCCCACTCGGTCGTTCATAATCTTCCTCGGCAACAATAAACTCTGATAAAACACCACACAGGGGACAAGCCGCCGGCTTCTCCTTAGAGTCTCTAAAATGTTTCCCACAGACTACGCAACGCCACTCCATAAAACCCCCTATTGATCTGGATCATTCCACGGCAAAAAACGCTTCTTTTTTTGCTCCGCATATCGGACAGACATCCGGCGCTTCATTTTCAACCGTGTTTCCACAGACATCGCACACATAATAATCCACATTTTCCGCTTTTCCCAGAGTATTTAGTGCCTTTTTGTAGAGATCGGCGTGGATCTTCTCTACTTCATTAGCACCGTAAAACGTCTGGACCGCGCCTTGATTACTTTCCGCTTTAGCGTTATTGATAAACTCCGGATACATCTCCATAAACTCATAAGTCTCGCCTTCGATGGCAGTCTTCAAGTTTTCCTCCGTCGAGCTTACTCCTCCAAGTACATTCAGATGATTTAAAGCGTGAACCGTTTCCGCCGCTGCCGCCGCTCTAAATAGTTTGGCTGCCTGGGTGAATCCTTCCTCGTCTGCCTTCCTCGCAAAAGCTGTGTATTTTCTGTTAGCTTGAGATTCGCCGGCAAAGGCCGCCTTTAAGTCGTCTGTCGTTCCCATCATTTCCTCCTTATCATAGACAGTCTTTACATGTGCCGACAAAATTCACATTTGCCGACTCTATATTTAAGCCGTTGCTTTGCTCCATGGAATCGATCAATACAGAGACATCGAAATCTTCTATATCGTGTACTTTAACGCATGACTTGCATAAAAAATGGCCGTGATCATCAGTATTTCCATCGAAACGGCTGATTCCGGAAATATTTAGTTCTCTTATCAGACCGAGATCTTTAAATAAGCTTATATTTCTATATACGGTGCCGGCGCTGATATTAGGCAGATGTTCTTTCATCTCCTCATATAGTCGAATAGCCGTTGGATGTTCTTTTGTCTGGCGGAGATATTCTAACATAAGACTCCGCTGGCTTGTATTTCGCATTTTATAATATTTTCTCCTATTTGATAATTATTCCTATTTAGGAAATTTTTAAACCTTGTTTGTCACATTTTCTGCGTCGAAGATAAACGGCTGCCTATTTTCAAATTGAGTTCACTCTTTTTTTCCTAAATAAAGATGCTTTTTTCATTTCACTCCATCTGTGGTAAATCCTATATAATCACCATAAACCTACAAGAAAGCGCAGTGGATAATAAGAAGATCGCCGATGTATTAGATGATATAGGTGATATGCTCGAAATAATGGGTCAGTCCCGTTTTCGATATCTTGCTTATCATCGAGCGTCTCAAGTCATCCGCAGCATGCCAAGAGACCTTGAAGAGGTAAGACGGGAGGAAGGGCTTACTTCAATCAAAGGGATAGGCTCCGGCATCGCGGAAAAACTAAATGAACTCCTAGATACCGGCCGGATGGGCTACTTCGAAGAGTTAAAAAAAAGCCTTCCGGGATCCCTGACCGAAATGGTCCATATTCAGGGGATCGGTCCCAAGAAAGCAAAGATATTCTACGAAAAACTGGGGATCGAGACAATCGACCAATTGGAAGAAGCAGTTGCAGTGGGAAAGATTCAAGAGATTCCGGGTATGGGAGTGAAGACAGAGGAGAATATAGAAAGAGGCCTTGAGGTATATCGCGGTTACGAGGGTCGCTTGCTCCTAAATCAAGCAATTCCAATCGCCGAACATATAATCGATTACCTAAACAGAGACGGGCTAGTGGATAATATCAGTACTGCCGGGTCACTTAGGCGTTGGCAAGAGACAATCGGCGACATCGATATCTTAGCTGCTACAAAAAGGCACAGTGAGGTAGCCGATAAGTTCTGTACTTACCCCGAGACCTCCAGTGTGCTGGCTAAAGGAGATACGAAGTGCAGCATACTACTTCACAGCGGCCTTCAAATCGATCTTCGAATGATCGATCCGGAGCATTACGGCGCTGCCCTTCAATATTTTACCGGATCGAAAGCTCACAATATCCACTTAAGAGAGATCGTTAAAAAGAAAGGGCTAAAGCTTAGTGAGTACGGACTCTTTAGAATAAAGGACGATATGAATATTGCCGCCAAAACTGAAGAAGATATATATAAGGCTCTGGGCATGACCCTTATGGAACCGGAACTTCGAGAAGATAAGGGAGAAATAGAAGCAGCCATTGACGGCAGCTTACCTCATCTAGTAAAGCTCGTCGACATCAAGGGTGATCTTCATATTCACACCAAGGCAAGTGACGGCCAGAGCAGCCTAGAAGAGATAGCCGACAGCTGCCAGGAACTGGGGTATGAATACGCCTGCATCACCGACCATGCTTTTGATCTTAAGGTAGCCCACGGGCTAGACGTTAAGCGCTTCGAGGATCAATGGAAAGAAATCGATGAGTTGAATAAAGCCTTCGACAATTTTACCCTCCTTAAAGGAGTAGAGCTTAACATCGACAATAAAGGTGGTGTTGATTTCGATGACGACTTCCTAGGCCGCTACGATGTGGTGCTTGCCTCAATTCATATGGGTTTTGGCCAAAGCAAAGACCAGATCACCGATAGAATAATCGCCGCTATGGAAAATCCCCATATCGATATGGTCTGTCATCCTACTGGAAGGATCCTGGGACGAAGACCGCCATACTCAATAAATATGGAGAAGATAATCGAGGCGGCGAGCCTGACACGTACCTTTCTTGAGCTTAACGCTTTTCCAGACCGGCTCGACCTAAGCGATGATCAGTTAAGGGCGGCAAAACAAGCGGGATCTAAAATAGCCATAAACACTGATGCCCACCATTTCTATCACTTGGCATATATGAGATATGGTCTACATACTGCCAAAAGAGGTTGGCTTGAGAAGGAAGATGTCGTTAATACCTTTACTTTAGAAAAACTAAAAAAACTTCTAGTCAAATAGATCATCTACTAGCTACGCTTATGGTATTTTTTGATAATGCTGCTATAATTGCCTTTACTAACTTTACAGTTGATAGTGTGAATTTGGAGTAATGCTTAGGTGTCGATAGAGTATATATCAAAAGAAGAACTAGACGAACTATTGTCTATATTTGAAGAGAACAATATCAGGCGTCAGCTCGATTTTATCTATGAGCGGGTGCCTGAAAATAAATGCGAACGATGTACAGATTGTTGTTTTGGGTCCGCTCAGATTCACTTTGGAGAATTCTTAAGCCTTTATTCATATGTTCAAGGCTTGCCGGAAGAGACTCAAAAAGAGATAGCAGAAAGAGCCGTACGCTATGAGCTGCTAAACCCCGTCACTTTGGACCATAAATGTCCTTTTCTCGATGGCAAAGATTGTCTGGTCCATGAGGTTTTACCGCTCCACTGTCGTTTTTTCGGGATGTATCCTGAGCATGAATATGATGATCTAAGAGAGAAAAGTAAAAAACAAAACACATCAGTCGCCATCCATTACGCTCGAAATCACCGCCTTCTCTTATCTGAAGAAGTAATGACCTATGACGTCGACCAATGTAGTAATAACGTCGACGAAAAGGGAAATAAAAAGCTCCTTACCCAGAGAGAGAGGGATCTTTATTACAATATGTTTGTATCACTGCATAATAGGTATCTACCCGATGATATTTTGACGGCAGACGAAGATGAGCTAAACAATTTTACCTTCCTATATTTGGTCACCTATTTTCCCAGCGAAGAACTTGAGGAGACAAGGGTGGAGATTGCCAAAGAATTTCTTGAAAAAGGCACGATGAAAAAATTGGACGCTCTTTTAAAGAAACATAATTTCGACTTTGGGATGGCTAAAGTCAGATCGATCGATAACGCGAGCTAGGTAAAGATACTCGGAGAAAGGGGTAATAGTGTTTATATTTCCACTTATAGCATCCTTTGTTAGCTTTATCTTTGCTGGGCTATTAATTAAACAATACCTTGAGCGAAAAAAACCCTATCAATTAGCATGGGGTATATCCCTCGCTCTTTTTGGAATAGGAGCAGCTGCGGAAACTATTGCCACTGTGCAGACTTGGGACGAGCTTTTAGTAAAAATATATTATATCTTCGGTGGAACCCTTATTGTAGGAGTTTTAGGTCTGGGCTCATTGTATGTAAGTGGTGATCATGATGCCGGTAGTCCAACTGCAACATTTCTACTTGGAAGACGATTTAACACTCTTATCTCCACAAGTTTAACTTTTTTGCTCTGGCTAATGATCTATGGGCTGGCAAAAAATATGTTCGCTAATAACATAAATGTGGCTCTTTTGATAACAGCTCTCCATGTGTCTCTAATAATTACGGCATTATTTTTTAAGGATAAAGTTCCTCAAGTATTTTTGGCGGTTTTATTAATCGGAGGCATTTTAGCGGCTTCTGCCGTATGGTCAAGTGGAATCGATCCCCTAAAATTAAGTGAGATCCAAGGTTGGCATGCTTTAAATAGAACATTAGGAATACGCAGCGCTGCATTCGGATTTAATGTAATAGGCAGTTTTATTGTTATAATTGGAGCAGTCCAATCGGCAATTTCTCTTTATAGAAAAAATATCTTAAGAGATAAAGCTATGGCAAATATCTTAATCGCTCTTGGCGTTCTGATAGTAGCTAGCGGTGGTACTTTTGGTGGATTGCTTGGTCTAGGTGGCCAAGCTGCCATTTCCATTCCTATGGCTTTCGGAGTTATCGTTATGTTCATTGGATTTCTTCAAGCAAGCCGGCCGCCGAAGACAGTGCCTCAGCCAAAAGTAGTTCCTACTACCTGATAAATATCAGAAGTTATAAAATTAAAAAACGAAGCTTAAAGCTTCGTTTTTTTGTTCTTTAGTCGGCAACAAATCGCTATAATCTTAACAACAATAATTAGTTAAAAAAGGAGCGAAATGAGGAAAATATTATTTGGTCTTTTATTAATATTATTGACTGCCTCCCTTTTAATAGCCGGATGCCAGGAAACAAAAAAGTCTGACGAAGAGTCTTCGATCAAGAATGATCCCGGATCAAGTGGTAAAACCTTTGATGAAGTAAATATCGTTACCGAAGATGGGCTGAATTTAAAGGGCCGTTTATACGGTTTCGGAAAAAAAGGTGTTGTCTTGTCCCACATGTTTCCAAGTGATCAAAACAGTTGGAACGATTTCGCCTCAGAACTAACAGAGAAGGGTTATATCGTGCTTACCTTGGACTTTAGAGGATATGGTGATTCCGACGGTGAGAAAAATCCGGCAAAGATCGACCTTGATGAGAAAGCGGCGATAGAGTTTATAAAAGACCAAGGGGTCGAGGAATTATTTTTGATTGGGGCAAGCATGGGTGGTACGGCAGCATTAAAAACTTCTTCTATCGCTGGGGTCAACGGCGTCGTGTCGCTCTCCGCCCCGAGAGCCTTTAGAGGTTTAAGCGTAGAAAAAGAGATAACAACAATAAAGAAACCAAAATTATTTATTGCAGCCGAGGGTGATGAGGAAGCGGTCAAAGAGGCAGAGTGGCTTTTTGATAGTACGCAAGAGCCAAAAGAATTAGAGATCGTGGGCGGCAGCGATCATGGTAGCGACTTGATTAGCGGCGAAGAAGGAAAAAAAGTTAAAAGGTCTATAACTGATTTCTTAGAAAGTGACGCTTAAGATCAATTTTTCTTCTTTCTTAGTTGATATTGGGAATGCCAAAAAAGGATGACTGGTCAAGATGGACCAAGATATTAAGGGTAGATTATATATTTGCTCTACACCTATAGGAAACATCGAAGACATCACTTTAAGGGTCCTTCGAATATTAAAAGAAGTAGATCTTATTGCCGCGGAAGATACTCGAATTACAAAAAAACTGCTTGCCTTTTATGATATACACAACCCGATTATAAGTTTCAATCAAGTAAACGAAAAAAAAGTTATCCCTAAACTGACAGATAGATTGCTCCAAGGCAAAAAAATAGCGCTTGTAAGTGATGCGGGCACTCCGGGAATACAAGATCCCGGACATACACTTATTAAAAAATGTATTGAACTTGGTATTGATTATGAGAGCCTTCCCGGGCCATCAGCCCTTATTGCTGCAGCTATAATATCCGGTCTTCCCACCAACGACCTTCGCTTTCTCGGCTTTCTTCCTCGAAAAACTGGCCAACGCAAAAAACTTTTAACAGACCTAAAAGACGAAAAAAGCACCCTGATTTTCTACGAAAGCCCACACCGGATCACCAACTCTTTAAAAGATATAGAGGATATTTTCGGATCGAGAAAGGTCGCCCTTTTAAGGGAGATCACAAAAAAATTCGAAGAGAGGTTGTTTGGTAGCTCTAAAGAGATCCAAAAAGAAATAGGTGATAAAAAAATCAAAGGAGAGATCGTGTTAGTCATAAAGGGAGCCGACTCAAAAAGCGTGACTGTCACGGCTGAGGAAATCCGTAATGATCTTACTCGCTTATTGAATCAAGGCCTAACAAAAAAAGATTCGGTTAAAAAAGTAGCATCTACAAGAGGTGTGCCAAGAAAGAGAGTGTATGAAGAGAGCTTAGATATATAAAGCCACTATGATACTTTCGCCCTCTTGCTCCTCGGAACGTTTTCTACTGCTTTCTTTTCCTTCTTCGGCTGACTACCATTCAGTTCCGTTTCATCACCGTCGAAAGCTGGACGAAACATAGCATCTATTACCTGTAAAAAGACTTCAGCTATCTCCGGGTCGAACTGTTTTCCGGAGCAATTCCTTATTTCATCCATAGCCCAATCGACCGTATGTGCGGACCTGTACGGCCGGCTTGAGATCATCGCGTCGAATGAGTCTGCAAGAGTTAGGATCCGTGCCTCTAGCGGAATCAAATCGCCCTTGATGTTGTCCGGATAACCTCCACCGGCAAATCGTTCATGATGATGCCTGACGATAGGTACGATCGGTTCTTCGAAATGAACGGGGGCCAGTATCTTGGCTGAGATCGCCGGGTGGGTCTTGATTATCTCAAACTCCTCGTCAGTTAGGCCGCCGGGCTTTGCAAGAATATGTTCAGGAATACCTATCTTTCCCACATCATGAAGGTATGACGCCGATTGAATCGTCTTTAGGCTTTCCATCGGCATATTCAGTTCTTTAGCAATAGCTACAGCATACTCTGCTACCCTTGCCGAATGGCCCCTGGTCGAAGGGTCTTTTGCATCAATTGCCGCAGTCAACGTCTGAATAATATTTATATAGTTTTTCTGAAGGCTCTCATATAACTGAGAATTATTGATAACAACTGCCGCATGATTTGCAAGGGTCGAGAGAAAATCCAGATCTTTTACATCAAAAATGCTGGATTCATCAGCGGATCTCGGTCCCTTACTGTTTAGATTCAGGACGCCGATCAATTCATCTTTAGATTGAATGGGAATCGATACAGCGTCTTTTAGGTCGCGCTGACCGCACATAGTCACCCCATCGATAAGCAGTAGCGGTTCTCCATCTTTTGCTACCCGGCCCGAGATTCCCTCACCAATCTTTACCCTCGTGCTCTTTACTATCTCTTCGTCCATATTAACCGAGGCGGCAATCTCAAGTTCGCTTGTCCTTTTGTTGAGCAACATGATCGAACCAGACTTCGCCCCTTGAGAATCGATTGCTGACTCAAGTATATGGTTTAAAACATCCTGAAAACTTAGATTAGAGATACTATCTTTGCTGATGTCAATCAAACTAGAAAGTTGTGAAAATTTATGATCCATGGATTCTGTCATCACATTGATCGAATTTGCCAGTTTATTCAGCTCCGTGACACCATCTGCCTCCACCCTTTCGCTCATATCACCCGAGGTTATCTTCTTAAGAGATTCCGTCATCTCATTAAACGGCTTAAATATTATTCTCTTTAAATAAAAGTAAAAGGCAGTTAGGACCGCTGTCGTGACAATAAAGAAAGTCAGTGCCATGCCAATCTTACCCAGTCTACTACTTAACAAAAAAATGATTATTTGGCTAATCGCTATTGCTGCAGAAATGAATATGATTATCCTAGGGGTGGCGCCTGATTCAAGTAGAAAGTTTCTTCTTACCTTTGATTTATCCATTTCCACATCTTTTCGCATCGACAACCACAATTTAACAGTCAAAAGTAAAACCAATTTTCATTGGTTAGTTCTTTTATCGTAATAAACTGGCAATAGCCTTAGCATTTTATGGAAATATTGCAAAAATTTTAAAATCAAATAAAGTTAAGGGATGAATAGAAACTCTTTCAAAGTATGAGCCGGACTTTTTATATAACGACACCCATATATTATGTAAATGACGTTCCGCATATCGGTCACGCATATTGCACCGTAGTCGCCGACGTTTTTGCCAGATATCACAGAATGTCCGGCAGTGATGTCTTCTTTCTGACAGGCATGGACGAACACGGCCAAAAAGTGGAGAATGCTGCACTTGAAAGAGGGCTTGAACCATTGGAGCACTGCGACCAAATGGTAGATCCTTTTAAAGATCTATGGAAAAGATATGAGATCTCTAATAATGACTTTATCCGTACTACTGAAAAAAGGCATAAAAAGGTCGTCACCGAGATCTTTCAAAAACTCTACGACCAGGGCGACATCTATAAAAGTCACTATGAGGGGTGGTACTGCACCCACGAAGAGACATTTTGGCTTGAAAGCCAGCTTAATGAGGGTGCGTGTCCGGAGTGTGGAAGAGTTGTAGAACTTCTTGAAGAGGAGAGCTATTATTTTAAAACCTCTCGCTACGTTGATAGATTACTAAAATATATTGAAGATCATCCAGGATTTATTCAGCCGGAAGTACGCCTAAATGAAGTCATGAGCTTCTTAAAAAGTGGTGTAGAAGATGTTTCCATCTCAAGAACATCTGTTAAATGGGGAATACCGGTTCCCTTCGATCCGGATCATGTCATATATGTCTGGTTTGAAGCTTTGATAAACTATCTTACCGGCATCGGCTACATCATCGATCAGCCCAAATATGAGAATTTTTGGCCTCCCGTACATATCCTTGGCAAAGACATCATTAAATTCCATGCCGTGATCTGGCCCTGCATGTTGATGGCTCTTGATTTACCCTTACCAGATATCGTATTGGCTACCGGTTTTTGGACACTGGGAAAACAAAAGATATCAAAATCCAGAGGAGAAGTGATAGAACCAAATGAACTTGCCGATGAATTTGGTGTCGATGCCGTAAGATACTTCTTCTTAAGAGAGATGCCCCTTGGTCAAGACGGTGAATTTACAAGAGATGCCTTGATAAGAAGAATCAATCATGATCTTGCCAATGACCTAGGCAACCTTCTTAACCGGACTTTAGCGATGATGGAAAAGTATTTCGAAGGTACGATACCAAAAAAACCTGAAGAAACGGATAAAACATCAACCCTTAGGAACCGGGCAGAATTGACTTTTACTGCTTACAAGGAGATGATGAAAGCATTAAAACCGAGGCAGGCTTTAGAAGAGATCTGGAAGCTTGTTAGCACAGCAAATAAATTCATAGATGACGCCGCTCCATGGGATCTTTACAAGCAAAAAGAGGAAGAGGCGTTAAGGGAGGTCATGTATAGTTTGATCGAAACTATAAGATTGTTGGCCTTACTTATCACCCCTTTTATGCCGGAAACTTCAAGGAAAATCTATTCTCAATTAGGACTGGCCGATGATCCTGAAAAAATGACATTCGCTGAAAACTTGATATGGGGAGCTACCTCCGGGGGGATCAAGATTAATCGATCAAATCCACTTTTCCCAAGGATTGAGACATAAAAATGTCTGAAGCTAACGATTACTTTGTCGACACCCATGCTCATCTAGATCTATTCGGGTCAAATGAGGATATCCGTCATATAATCTCTACCGCCGGAAAAGCAGGCGTAAAAAGAATAGTTGCCATCGGAGATGACTTGGATTCATCAAGAAAAGTTGCGGGCCTGACTGAGCAGTTTGCCAGAGTTTACGGTGCTGCAGGGATTCATCCTCACCACGCCGACGGGGTTGATAAGAATACGATCGACCAGATATGGGCCGTTTCCAATCAACCAAAGATTGTGGCGATCGGTGAGACTGGACTAGATTTTTACAGAATGAACTCGACAAAAGAAAGCCAGATAAGCTCTTTTAAAGCCCAGGGAGAACTTTCGAAACATCTTGGTCTTGCCCTTATCATCCATTGCCGAGACGCATATCCTGAACTGATCGATATTTTAAAAGAGATGGATCTTGGGAATAAGCGTTTTGTGATCCATTGTTTTTCGGGGACAAAAGAGAACGCGAAAGAACTTCTAACTATGGGGGCATATATATCATTTGCTGGCAATGTCACATTTACAAATGCAAAGGAACTACGAGACGTGGTCGATGAAGTACCGCTGGAGCGAATCCTGATAGAAACCGACAGCCCTTACCTAGCGCCGCACCCCAATAGAGGTGATAAAAACGAACCGGCGTTGCTACCAAAAATCGCAGAAACAATTGCCTCCAAAAAAGACATAGATCTTGACCTATTGATGACTGCGACTACTGATAACGCCAAAGAATTATTTAATTTTAATTAAGCTGGCAAGCGCTGGCCAATTTGACATATAGGCGCAAATTTAGTTAATATTGCTTTTCACGTGAAAATTTTGAAGAAGGGAGTGATTGTGTGAAGGTAAAGTGGCTTGAATTCAATGATATAGTGCAAAAGCATAAAACCCATTATTTGATTGCAATAATATTTTTAATCCTTATTACCATTCTCTCCCACTATTTACTCTCCTTTAAAGAGGTTGTCCTGGCAATAGATGGAGAAACCAAGAAAGTAATGACCAGAGCATCGACCGTATCCGAATTGCTAGACGGCGAGAACATTAAATACACCTCGCATGACATTATTACTCCCGATCTATTCTCATCGATCTCTGCTGGCGACAAAGTAGCCATCGAAAGCGCCAAACCGATCTCAGTCGATATTAACGGAGTAGACAAATTCCTTTATACGGCCGCAAAGGACGTAAATAGTGCCTTAAAAGAGTTAGGAATAGATCCGGCTGGCGATATCAGAGTCTCATATAACGGACTTAATGAAATATTTACCGGCATGCAACTCAATATTTCCGTCCTCGCAAGACGAACCGATACCAAAGAAATCCCCATCGCTTTTGAAAAGAAGAGGGTCGATGATCCTAAGCTACTTAAAGGGCGGACACGGCTATCCAATAGGGGCCAGCAAGGTATCAAGAGGCAAATCATCGAATATGTCATGGTCGGAGATATTACTATTGAGACTAATATTGTCAACGAAGAAATAATTAAACAACCGACAGATGAAGTTACCAGAGTCGGAACGAAGATCCCGCAAATAGCAGCGGTGCCTACAACCCCACCGGCAGTAAACGTATCAAGAAGCGGACGCAGATTTAGTATGGTGTCTACAGCTTACGCCACAGGTGACGGAGGAGGAGCCGGATCAAGAACAGCGACCGGCACTGGCGTCTATAAGGGTATTGCAGCTGTCGATCCAAGAGTCATCCCCCTTGGAACAAGGTTGTACATCGATGGTTATGGATCAGCAATAGCAGCGGATACTGGTGGTGCGATCAAAGGTAACCGTATCGACCTAGCCTTTGGAAGTGTCGCGGAGGCTCTACAATGGGGTAGAAGAAGTGTCACTGTCCACATCTTAAATTAGCGTGATCTCGTCTCGCGAAATAGAAAAAGAGACAAATAGCCTGGCATCGCTCTCTCAAGTTAAAAGCTTACTTCAAAGACACGATCTTCACCTATCTAAACGCCTCGGACAGCATTTCTTAATCGATGACAACATCAGAAAAAATATCATCGCTGCCGCCGACATTAAGCCTGACGATATCATCTTGGAGATCGGTCCGGGAATAGGTACTTTAACCGAGTTGATCGCCAAAGAATGTGATCTACTAATAGCCATCGAACTAGACAAACGTCTTGAACCGATATTAAGAGAAACGACCAAGGGCTTGGACAATATGCGTCTATTCATGGGAGACGCACTTAAACTAAACATAAAAGAACTTGTTGATCAAGAGAGGCTTCCAAACAAACTTATCAGTAATCTTCCCTATAATATCTCTTCCACATTACTGATTAGATATCTGGAAGAGCTTGAATTCTTAAATGATTATACTGTCATGATCCAAAAAGAGGTTGCTAATAGGATAGTGGCAAAACCGGGATCAAAAGATTACGGCGCTTTTACTATCAAACTAAGTTTTCTGGCTACGATCGACCATAAATTCAATATCTCAAAAAGCGTGTTTATTCCGGCTCCAAATGTAGAATCTTCAGTTATCTCACTAAAGAGAAGAAGGCAGGTAGATTCGAGGCACAGAAAAAAACTGTTTAACCTGATTGAAGCCTCTTTTAACCAACGTAGAAAAAAACTTGTCAATTCTATCAACGATAATATTGGGCTTAAAAAAGAAGTTATTCTTAGGGCGCTATCGGAAATTGAGATCAGTGGCGATGTCCGTGCTGAGGTACTTAGTCCAAATGATTACGAGTCGCTACTTGAAGCAATAGAAAAAAATAAAAAGCTGTGAGCGACTTCTTAAGCTGTTGAAATAGTTACAGATTCCTCACCCAAGAGAGAGGATAAAGCTTCTATTGAAGAAGCCGTATCGACCCGATAATCGTTGGAAAATTTTATCGTCGTCGTCTTCTCGCTGCTTTTTATCTTTAGGTAGACATTTGAGTCACCGGGATGAGCCTTTAATATTTCGTTTATCTTTTCCACAGTAGTAGTATCCAACTCGGTAGGCGTTAAGTTAAGACACAAGAAACTTTCACCGTCATCTCTTGATTGCTCAACTTCGGCATTGTCTCGATCCAGCTCTTTTATCTCCTCGGCGATAATCTTTACTTCATCGTCTTTCTTATCAAGTCTTCCCTTGATGATTATTATCTTGTCTTCGACCAAGATGCTGGCATTCTCCTGATAGATATTGGGAAAGATGACTGCTTCGATGGAACTCTCTAAGTCTTCGATGACTGCAAACATCATCGGATCACCTTTTCTCGTCGTAATTTTCGTCGTCTTGCTTACCATGCCTCCCACTAGAATATTATCCTTCTTCTTAGATTCCTTGGCTTGACTAAGTGGAAAAGACGTCTTTTTTTCTAAAATATCGACGACCTCAAATAAGGGATTATCGCTAATATAAAGACCCAACATCTCTTTTTCGAATCCGAGTAGCTCTTCTTTTGGCATCTCCTCATCTGTAACAGACATCGAGGGTTCATCGCTGACACCCATTGAATCCCCAAAGAGAGAGAACTGGCCGGCTTCCTCCTGCCTCTGACGGTTTACACCATAATCTACTGCCTGTTCATGGATGTTTAATAGATCTTTTCTGGTGTGGCCAAGAGAGTCAAAGGCTCCGCTTTTTATAAGGCTCTCAATCGCTCTCTTGTTAAGCGCGCCGCTATCTACGCGAACGCAAAAATCAAATATAGACTTAAACGGTCCACCTTCTGACCTCGCCTCCACCATTTTATCTATCGCCATAAGACCGACGTTCTTAACGGCGGATAATCCAAATCGGATATTACTTTCGTCAACAGGAGTAAATCCGGTAAAGCTTTCATTGACACAAGGCGGAGATATCTCGATATTCTTCCTTCGACATTCGTTGACGTACTGAACGACTTTATCTTTATTACCCATGACGCTGGTAAGCAAGGCTGCCATGAACTCGATCGGATAATGCGCCTTTAGATAGGCTGTCTGATATGATATCACGGCGTAGGCAGTAGAATGTGACTTATTGAAACCATAACCTGCAAAGTGGACTATCAGATCGAATATCTTACCAGCCGTCTTCTGGTCGACGCCGTTAGCTTTGGCACCCTCGATAAACTTCTCACTCAGCTCGACCAGGACTTCCGGTTTCTTCTTACTCATGGCGCCCCGAAGGATATCAGCCTCAGCCATCGAAAAGCCGGACAGATCCGTCGCAAGCCTCATTACTTGCTCCTGATATACTATAATGCCGTATGTATCTTCAAGTATCGGCTCCATTTTTTCATGTAGATATGTGATCTCATTTTTTTTATGTTTTCGTTCACAAAAATCTTTCACCATCCCGCTTTGAAGCGGGCCGGGACGAAAGAGAGCAAGAAGAGCGATAATATCTGTAAAGGTAGTGGGCTCAAGGTCTCTTATGAGTGATCTCATCCCCGAACTTTCCAATTGAAATACACCGATGGTGTCACTGTTACGCAGCATGTTATAGGTAGCTTCGTCCTCCGGCGGTATATCATCTAGATCGATCTTCTTGCCAGTCTTACGCTCGATTATTATAAGCGCCTTGTCGATAACGGTAAGCGTCCTAAGACCCAAGAAATCCATCTTTAGAAGACCTATATCGCTTATTACATCCATCGGGTATTGAGTGACAATATCGGTAGTACCAGGTTTCTTCTGAAGTGGCGTATATTTGGGTAACTCATCTTTTGCGATTACAACCCCCGCGGCATGGATCGAATCATGCCTTGCCATCCCCTCAAGTTTTAGCGCCGCATCGATGATCATTTTCGAATCTTCATTACTGTCGTATTCGCTCCGAAATTCTTCTGATGATTCTAGCGCCTCATCCAAAGAGATGCCCAACGTCTCAGGTACAAGTTTGGCAATAGTATCGACCCGGCTATATGGGATCCCAAAAACCCGTCCAGCATCTCTTATCGCCAGCTTCGCCTGCATAGTCCCAAATGTAATGATCTGAGCGACCCTATCTTCACCATATTTCTTGGTCACATAATCGATGACGTCATCGCGTCTTTCTATACAAAAATCGATATCGATGTCGGGCATGCTTATCCTCTCAGGATTTAAAAAACGCTCAAATAGCAGCCCATATTTGATTGGATCGATATTTGTGATCCCTAGAGTGTAAGCTACGATGCTTCCCGCCGCAGATCCTCTCCCGGGTCCAACTCGTATACCATTAGATTTCGCAAATTCCATGAAATCCCAGACCACAAGAAAATATCCGGCAAAGCCGGTATCTTTTATCACCGCGAGTTCGTGCTCCAAACGATCTTTAATCTCGTCAGTGATTTCCCCGTAACGATCCTTAATGCCCGCTTCACACAATTTTCTAAGATAAGAGAAAAGATCGTATTCCTTTGGTACTTCGTAATTAGGTAGATATATTTTGCCAAAATCTATTTCTACGTCGCAAAGGTCAGCTACTTCATTTGTCTTCTCTAACGCATCCGGATAATCCGAAAGCACCTCATTCATCTCACCATGATCTTTTAAATACAGTTGCTGAGATTGAAATTTAAATCGCCCTTCGTCATCCATGGTCGAACCGGTTTGAATGCATAACAAAACTTCCTGGGCTAGTGAATCTTCTGCCTCGATATAGTGAACATCATTTGTAGCTACCAGCGGTATAGATAATTCTTTAGATATCTCACCAAGAGCTTTGCATATCTTCCCCTGGCCCTCCAATCCATGGTCTTGCAATTCAAGATAGAATCGTTCATCACCAAATATCCCGTTCATCGCCTGCGCTTCAAGTTTCGCCTCGTCTAATCTGTCTGCCAGTATCAATTGTGAAAGTCTTCCGGTCATACAACCGGAAAGGGCGATTACCCCTTTATGAAATTCCTTAAGTACTTTGTCATCTATACGAGGGCGGTAATAGAAGCCCTCAAGGAATCCGATGCTTACCATCTGCATCAGGTTTTGATATCCTTCCATATCGCTGGCCAAAAGGGTAAGGTGGCTGACCATATCATCTTTTCTGGACCCTCGATCAAATCTATCTTTGGCCAGATATACCTCGCAGCCGATAATGGGTTTTATCCCCTCTTCTACCGCTTGCTTATAGAAGGGTATGGCACCGTACATTACGCCGTGATCCGTCAGCGCTATCGCGTCCATTCCCGATTTTTTCGCTTTTTTTACTAGATCCCCTAAACGACAAGCGCCATCAAGAAGAGAAAACTCCGAGTGAACATGAAGGTGAACAAAGTCTTTTGACATTTATCTCTCTTTGTAATTTTAACTATTTAACCAGTACTTTATTTCTTATCTTTGCGTTGGAGGACGAGGGTATAGCCGTCCGATCCATAATGCAGGCATCTTTTGACCCTCGAGATAGTCGCCGTGCTCGCTCCCGTCGCTTTAGCTATATCGGTATAGCTCTCCCCTTTTGCAATAAGTTCAGCGACAGTAAAACGCTGCGCCATCAATCTGATCTCTTGGACCGTACAAAGATCTTCAAAAAAACGATAGCACTCATCAACATCTTTTAATTTTAGAAACGCTTCGAACAGATTATCATTCTCATCGGATCTTAGTCGGTCTATCAAATCGTTCCTTTCTATCATAATTGATTTTATCAGATATGTGATCCGTTTTAAGTAACATATTTCGTCTTCTTCATTTTTATTTTCATTGTCTGTAAATCGGCCATAATCTATACTCTATGGCGATGTATCTAGAAAAAAAATTTCTGTATTGGTTATTGCCTCTGGCATGGATGTCGATCATCTTATACCAGTCGTCCAAGCCATCGCTTGCTTCTTCAGAGTTATTATCGGTCATAGGCCACTTTATTGAATATTCTGTTTTGGCAGCTCTGATATTTTTATCTCTATTAAAAACGACGAATGCTAGCAACTCTATTTCGATTATTATCGCAATAACTCTATCGACAGCATTCGGCATTTTAGATGAGTCATTGCAGGCGACCATTCCATCTAGATTCAGTGATATAAATGACGTGATTATCGACTTTATAAGCTCTATTTTTGGCGTCCTCTTACTCTTTTATTTAATGAAAACGTCTCTTCGAAATAAAGATGCGGGCCGCGAGCCTTGATTCATGCTTTGGGTAAGATATGATCAGCTTGGCTAAAAAAGCGGGACAAAAGTGAATTACGGAAATCTGATCACCGGTGCCTTCAGGGTAACCTGGCACTATAAATTTCTCTGGTTATACGGAATATTCCTTGGTGGAAGCATTAATTTTGGCAGCTTCAACTATAATTTCAACTTAAATGATTCTGATACTCGTCGCTTTCGAAATCTTGATACCGTACAAGAGGTCGCCAGATGGGTCAACGCCAATTTACCACTGATCATCGCTTTTGTGCTGATTCTTGCTTTTTTTGCAATAATTTTTTGGATATTTAGAATAATCTCGCAATCGGCCGTCGTCTGGACTGTGGACCAATCAGAAAAAGCAGCAACCCCTACTTTTACGGAAGCTTTTAAGATCGGTCTTAAGTATTTCTGGAGACTGTTTGGACTAACTTTGCTTATTTCGTTATTCTTCCTACTGTTTCTACTGATCTTTCTGATCCCTCCCTTTATCATATTTTTCTCGACAATAGAAAAGGGAACGCTGATCATGTTACCAATTTTTGCCCTAATTATTTTGTTGCTTATACTCATTTTAATCCCGCTTATTATAATAGTGAACATCATCGTCATGTATGCCATCAGGTTTCTAGTAATTAATGATGAACGAATCGTAGAATCAATAAGCTCTTCGTCGAAATTGTTAAGAAAAAATTTGGGTGCTTCCCTGCTCGTCTGGTTACTTAGCGCCGCTATTGGCATCGGTATCACTGTAGCATTGCTTGTAGTATTGATTCTGCTCGGTATTCCAATAGGGATCCTTGCTTACTTTTTGATAGCTTCAGGCGTAACTATTACAAAGATCGTTATCATGGCTGCTTTGACTATTGCTCTGCTGACGATCATCTTAATCGTTGGCGGGTTTGGCCAAGCATACTTCTCAGCTTTTTGGACATTGGCATGGAGAGAGTTAACCCGCTTAGAAAAGGCTCCCGAGGGATAAGAATATAAGCTTTTACTCATTTCTGATTACTAATTTATCGGCTTTTTTCATAATATCTTTTTCTTTGTCATAAGTAAGTTTTTTTTCAGCTTCGCCGATTGGGACCCATGCGACCTCTTCCATCTCCCAGTCATGATCGATAGTGTCTCCGGAAACAAAATCTATTAGGTAATAGTAGACTCTCTTATGTACTCTGATATCTTCTTTTTTTGAAACATACCAATAATCTATATCGCTGATAATGTCATTAATGTCACCCTTTAGCCCTGTCTCTTCTTCGACCTCTCTTAAAGCGGTCTCACCAAGATCTTCATCACCTTCAACTAAGCCCTTAGGCAAGCACCAAACATTTTCTTCCCCGCTTTTTTTACATATGACTACCTCGGTCTTTCCTTTTTCCTTACGAAAAACCAGCCCGCCTGCTGATGTCATCTCCTTGGTTATCAAAAAATGGTTCCACCCCTTTTTTACAAAGATCACAATAGTCGTCTTTTTTATTATCGGTGTCGACTAGATCGTTCGAGTAATACATCGCACAATGGACATCGTTGCAGTGATTGAGGCCGAAGACATGTCCTAATTCATGGATAGCCTCTTTTTTAATTCTTTTTAATAAAAGGTCGTTGTCACTCTTCGTCCCATAGAAACTTTGATCCAGTCTGGCAAGAGAGATGACAGCCACAATCCCTCCGATCTCTGCTTCACCGAAAACAAATGTCAGATTTTTTGAAAAGAGATCGACCGACGTTATCCCGAGAATAAGATCATCAACAGAAGCCTCGCTCTTCAGTCTTTTTAAAATCATGGTCGAGCGATATTGCCCTCTTGAAGGGTCAAAAGCATAGGCCGGTTCGGGTTCCGGCAACTCTACTACCGTCTCCAACCTAAATAAACCAAGATCGTTTTTTAAACCATCGATCAAGTCCGAAGGTATATCGCCAAGTGGAACCAGTATGATCCTCTTCATCATCTACTCATCCAAATTGATATTATCCAATAAATAGTTTTTCAATCTCCCGACCAACATCTAGTTTATGAAATCCTTAAAAAGGAAAACTCTTTTATATTGATACCTTAAATCTTGTAAGCTAGTATATATATTTTATTACCTATTTTGGGAGAGGATATTGAAAGACTTAATAATAATAGGAGCGGGACCGGCAGGGTTTACGGCCGCAATTTATTCGCTTAGAGCACAATTGGACGTCTTGATGTTGGAAAAGACCGGACCTGGCGGACAAATCGCTCTTTCAGATGTCATTGAGAACTACCCGGGTTATTCGGAAATCAGCGGAGTAGAACTGATGCAAAAATTTGAAGAGCAGGCAAAAAAATTCGGTCTGGTAATGGAGAGCGCCGAGGTCACGGTTGTAGAAGATCATGGTGAGAAAAAAATAGTAAAGACGACCAGCGGTGATCATGAATGTAAAGCAGTTATTATATGCTCCGGAGCCAAGCCAAGAAAATTGGGAGTCCCGGGTGAGCAGGAATTTACCGGTAGGGGTGTCTCCTATTGTGCTACCTGCGACGCCTTCTTTTTTAAAGGAAAAGACGTCGCCTCGGTTGGCGGCGGCGATACCGCAGTTAAAGAGTCACTCTTTCTCTCTAAGATGGTAAATAGAGTCGAGGTCGTGCATCGAAGAGACGCACTGAGAGCGGAAAAGATAATCCAGGAAAAAGCGTTTGCCAGCCCGGCCATTAATTTTAATTGGGACTCGGTCGTGACTTCAATAAACGGGGAAAACGGCGTGGAGAGCGTTACCCTAAAAAATGTAAAGGATGACTCGGAAAAAGAACTTCCGGTTCAAGGAGTCTTTGTTTTCGTCGGCATACTCCCCAACACCGATTTTATAAATATCGTTGAAAAAGATGAAGGCGGATTTATAAAAGCCAACGATAAAATGGAAACGTCGGTCCCCGGATTATTTGTAGCCGGTGACGCAAGGGTGACGCCGCTTAGGCAAGTAGCGACAGCTGTAGGTGACGCCGCTATCGCCGCAACGTCAGCCGAAGCTTATATTGAAAGCTTGGAATAGGTAGGCCTCGACTTCCGGAAGATCGATTTTGAGCGCATACGATAAAGATAAGAAAAATATTCTCTCAAGACTTCGACGCATCGAAGGTCAAGTCCGTGGCCTGCAAAAGATGGTCGATGAAGATCAATACTGCATAGATATCTTGACCCAGATATCCTCAGTGATGGCAGCGACAAAGAAAGTAGGACTAATAATCCTAGATGACCATATTCATGGATGTGTAAGAGATGCCGTTAAGAAAGAAGGGGGAGTTGATTCTATTGATGAATTGATAACCGCCCTTGAGAGATTCATGAAATAAGCGACCTATGCCCGAAAATTATTTAGCCTTTCTTAATTTTTTATATGCCTTTATCTCCAAATAGATCACGTAGATAAGAAAAGTCCTAATAAAAATAATCGCAGCCAAAAGAGCGATATCCAGCACCGTCTCCACAGCAAAGATCTTTAATATGCTGCTGCCTATTCCGAATTCAAGGCCTAAAGCCAAACCTCTTATCAGGTTTAACCTTACATCATCATATTCAGCTTGTTTTAATTTAGAAAAGAATTCCACCATCGCCTTTAAGGCAACAATGACTATCACTACCGTACCCAATGCACCCAGTGCATTGGAAAAAAAGATTATAGTAGAGACCACATAATTCTCAAGCATTTCCATCTTCTACAACTCTTTTCCTTAGCTCCTTAGTCTCTCTTTCTATTAAGAAATTTAATATGCCTCTTACCGCGATCAACGCCGCCAAGAACGCCAGGTCCTGAAAAGTCCCGACGATTACGGTACGGATTATCTCGCTTCCGATCTTAAATTCGATACCAAGAGATAGGCCTTGCGCCAGTCTTAACCTGATCTTAGGAATATCTGGACTTGGCAGTTCTTTTAAATAAGAAAAGAGGGCGATAGCGCTCGTGATAGAGATGACAAGAACTCCGGCGCTTTCGATGACAACGACAATGATCCTGATTATTTCTTCAAAAGTCATATATTATTCTTATGGAAGAACGGTTAGGAAGGATATTCCCGCCAAGCAGGTAAGTTAATCGTTTTCGTCGATCTAGCAAGCTTTATCGAAGGGAGGATCAAAAACAGAGACGGACAGCTCTTTTACCGCTTGATGAACGTTAGCGTAGATCGGTATCTCATTCATGTTAGCTATCTTAAACAACCTTTTGATATTAGCGTTGACATTTGAAAGAGCCAGACGCTCGTAGCCTAACTTTTTTATTGACTCCTGGAGAATCCTAAGACCGCCGGTACTATCAATAAACTCCACTTCTCGTAAATCGATTACTATTGGAGAGTTTCTAATTTCAAATAGGTACTCAAAAAAAAAGTTTATTTCTTGATACACTGAGAAATCAATGTCACCTTGTAAAAAAATGATCCCGACATTATAACGATATATATACCTTACTTCACTCGAATAAAGTTTGATCGCTCTTTCTTCCATGATTTTTTATTCCTATTACCAAATATCTCAAACTAAGCAAGGGGTATTAATAATATCGATCATTTTGAAAAATATTGTCTATTAGAGATAAGAGTTGGGGGTCTTAAAATGGACAAGCGGCGATTTTTAAATATGTCGTCAGCAGCATCTGGGCTTTATTAATCGGTCATCAGAACATTATCGCCATGAAAGACGACTGCCTGAGGACGGCTGATGGTTATCTTAACGCTCTCTCCGGTTTTAAAGACTGCGTGAGAAGGCATCGTACTCAATATCTTCTGTCCGGAGGGTAAAAGAATCGAATAAAGATTCTCCTCGCCAAGAAATTGCCTGGTATCAATATAATTACTGGAATCGGGATCGACCTTCAAGTGCACATCATGGGGCCTTAGCATGACTTTTAGTTCCGTTCCTTTTTGAAGAGCAGCCGGTGCCGGCCAGACTCCGAGCTCCGTAACTATGCCACCGGATTCAACGCGACCTAAAATAAAATTTGCCTGACCGATAAAATCGGCGACAAACCTGGTCTCTGGCCGGTGATAGACTTCTTCCGGCGTTCCTAATTGCTCGATCTTGCCGTTATTAAATACCGCAACCCTATCAGCAAGAGCCAAAGCTTCCTCCTGGTCATGAGTTACAAAGACAGTGGAAGTTTTTGCTTTTTTAAGTATTTGCCGGATCTCTTCTCTAACTCGTACTCGCAAGTATGCATCAAGGTTTGAGAAAGGTTCATCTAGGAGGACGACCTTGGGAGCAGGGGCAAGAGCTCTGGCAAGAGCGACCCTCTGCTTCTCACCTCCGGAAAGCTCGTGGGGGAAGCGTTCCTTTTTAGTGGAGAGTCCGACTAGTTTCAGGTTTTTCTCAATAATCTCGCTTTTTTTAGTCTTATCTAAACCCTTTAGGCCAAAGCCGACATTTTTTTCAACGTTTAAGTGGGGAAAGAGAGCAAAATCTTGAAAGACCATCCCTACCGGACGTTGCTCGGGGGGCACCCATTCACCGCCGGATACAATTCTACCCTCGATCAGCACACTGCCTTCGTCCGGCTTAAGGATGCCGGCTATTAAACGAAGCGTAGTGGTCTTGCCGCAGCCACTAGGGCCGGATAGTACCAATATCTCTTCTTTTTTTAATTCAAGCGAGAGCTTATCGATGACGACTTTTCTTGCTTCATATCTTTTTGTGACTTCTTTTAACTCTACCGCCAGCTCCGTATTATTTATACTTTTTCCGTTATTCAATTAGATGTCTCCCTCTAAACCTATCTCTTCAACTGTAATATTCGTTGTTTTTCTGCTTTTTCCACTTGATGCCCTCATTAGAAATATTATCGGAATCACCCCGGCAAGCACTATTGTAATCGCCGGAAGTGCCGCCGCTTCCCAAAGCGATTCATTTGTTAATTGCCATACTCTGGTCGCCAGCGTCTCTTTTCCTAGGGGTCGAAGTAAAAGAGTTGCCGGCTGTTCTTTCATCACATCGATAAAGACTAGGACTGCGCCGGTTAAAAGACCGACCTTGAGCAGAGGAAAATGAATAAGTCTGAGTGTTGATAAAGGAGATTTTCCCAAGTTACGTGAGGCCATATCCATATTAGGGGTCACTTTTTCCAAACTTGCCTCGGTGGGCCGATATGCAACCGCCATAAATCTAACAATGTATGCGTATATAAGAACCGTGACCGATCCTGAGAGAATCGGCGCTTTATTATCAGAAAAGAAACTATATATCGAATTTAGTATTGTCTGCCCCGAGATGATGGCGGCAATGATCCCGATTCCAACTACCGCTCCCGGTATCGCATATCCCATAGCGCTGATCTGGATTGCCGAACCAATGGTTTTTCCTTTATTCAATCTTTTTCCATATGCCAACAAAAGAGCAATAAAGATGGTTATTAAAGCAGCGATTACAGCAAGGCCAAGAGTATTTAAGGTAAATTCCAAATATCTAGCCTGTAGAGCCCCTACTTGTATCTGTCCGAACGCCCATATACCGAGTTGAGCCAAAGGTAGACCAAACGAAACTGCAAGTACCGTTGAACAAAGGGCAGTGATCCCCCATCTTCGCCAATTTGACAATGTAACAGGTTCGGCTTTGATGCTGCGACCAAGTTCTTGATAATAACGAGCCCTACCCCTTAATTTTTTCTCTAAAAAAAGAAGTATCAAAGCAATCACTAGAAGTACGCCGGCAAGCTCGAGTGCCGCTTTTTCATCAAAAAATCCCACCCATATCCGGTATACGCCCGATGAAAGAGTAGGGAAGCCAAGAGTTGTTACGGCACCGACATCAGCTATGGCTTCCATTACCGCCAATGCCACGCCGACGGCGATAGACGGCCTTGCCATTGGCAAGACTACTTTAAAAAACGCTCTGGTGCGGTTAAAACCGAGAGATCTGGCAGCGTCTATCAACGTCGCTCCTTGTTCTAGAAAAGCGGCACGCGCCAATAGGTATACATATGGATAGAGAACGAGAGTCATGACGATAAAAACGCCAAATCCTGATCTGATATCAGGAAACCAGATACCGCTACCAAACCATCCTCTAAAAGCCGTCTGAACTGGTCCGGTAAAGTTAAAGATCGATAAAGCTATAAACGCCATAACATAACCCGGCACTGCAAGCGGTAATATAAGAGCCCAATCAAAGAAGCCTTTACCGGGAAAGTCGTAGACTACCACCAACCAGGCAAGCAACGTACCGAGCACCATAGTCCCTAACCCTACTCCGAACATGAGAAAGAAAGTATTCGCAAACATTTCACCAAGCGTCGTCTGCCAGAGATGTACCCAGACATCAAGGGTCGGCGTCAATATTGCTACGGCAACATAGGCGATTGGCAGAGCCGTAAGCCCTGCCAATGCGATCAAAAAGATCGACCATCCTATTCTTTTTGAGATTATCTCCATCAAATTATCTCTACTATCTGCATTTAAACTTGTCTAAAGCTACTTTAGATCTTATTTATATCCTGCCCGGTCCATTATTTTTACGGCCTCGACTTGGTTACTGCCAAGTTCAGAGACGTTAAGATCGTCGCGTTTGAAATCGCCCCACTCTTTAAGTAATTCGTGAAGCTCAGCGTCTGGATTCACTGGATATTCGATGTTTGTCTCCGCAAACATTTTTTGAGCTTTTGCTGAACTTAAAAACTCCAATAGTTTAACGGCATTGTCTTTATTTGGTGAATTTTTTGTAATACCGGCCCCGGATACATTTACATGCGCACCCCGGTCATCCTGATTGGGCCAAAAAACAGCAAGTGGCAACTCCGGGTCTTCTTTTAAAAGTCTTCCTAAATAATAGGTATTAGCTATAGCCACATCCTTTTGGCCGGCTGCCATCGCCTCCAACATCTTTACATCGCTGCCAAAGATCTCAGGATCGTTTGCCATCCAGCCCTTCACTACTTTTTCAGCCTCTTCCTCACCCAAGCTAGCAATCATCGACGCGACCAATGACTGATTGTAGACTTTCGCCGATGTCCTAAGCGCCAGCCTTTCTTTCCATTTACTATCTCCCAAAGCCTCGTATGTCGAGAGTTCTTCAGGACTAACTTTTTCAGTGTTGTACATTATCGTTCTCGAGCGAATAGTCAAAGCAAACCAACGATTTTCCTGATCACGAAGATTTTCTGGAATATTCTCACTTAAGATCGCCGATTCGATCGGCTGAAACACTTCATTCTCAGCAGCTCGCCATAGATTGCCCGCATCGACCGTAATCAAAATATCTGCGGGAGAATTCTCACCCTCAGCTTTAAGGCGCTGCAAAAGCTCTTCTTCTTTTCCTGTTGTATATTTGACCTTTATACCAGTCTCTTTAGTAAAGGCGTCAAAAGCCGGCTTAATAAGCTCTTCTATCCTAGACGAATAGACTACTACCTCTTCTTTTTCCTCACTCACTTTATCGCCCGAACCAGACCCTCTTTCACAGGCACCGGCAAAAAGGACTAGTATTGCCAAGCAGGGAATAATGATCTTTCTTAAAATACTAATAGAAATTGCCACTCATTCTCCTTTCCTTTAGTTAAATCATTTCTGCCCAAAATAAAAAGATAAGTACCCGTATTACAAACTTTCTTTTTGCGATTCAGTTGCAACTACATACGTAGAATAAACCGCTCCTTAAGTTTTGTCAAGAGAATAATTTTTAATCCGAATCTTGCTGAGATTTATAACTAGTCTTTATAGGTACCGGCCTGGCAATCCTCACAATAACCCACCATTAAAAATTCGGCACCGACAATTTTAAACTTATTTTTTTTCTCAGTTTCTTTAATCACTTTTTCCGTAAAATCGCTCTTAAATTCAATTACCTTGCCACAACTAAGGCACCTGAGATGATGATGCTTTGGTGAGGAATAAAACTCATAGTGGTGATGAGTCTCATCAAAATGACGCTCCTCGACAATACCTAATTTTGAAAAAAGTTGTAGATTCCTATAGACGGTGGATTTATTTATCAAAGGCTCTCTTTTTCTGGCTTCTATGAATAACTCTTTAGCATCTACATGACCATCGCTCTCTCTTAGTAAATCGAGAAGCAGTTGCCGCTGCTTTGTCATGCGGACCCTGTCAACATCCTTGCCAGAAAATTTTTTAGAATCTTTTCTCATGGTTTTAATTTCCTTTTTACTATTTAAAAGCATACCTTTTTTAAAATTCTTTTTCAAAAAGTAGGCAGTCACTTTTTTGCAAATTAGTCACTTCTCTCTTTGTCTAAACTTCTTTATTCTGTATAATTGATTCATAGAAATCTATGGTAACTGGATATATAACGACGTTCTTTGGAAATAAAGTAAAAGTAAATTAGAAAAGGAATGATCATGGGAAAAACAAAAAACCTCTTAAAGATCGCGGCAGTTATCACGACAATGATGTTACTACTTCCAGCTCAAGCCTTTGCCTACCTGGATCCCGGAACCGGTAGTTATGTAATTCAGCTACTGATCGGGGCCATGCTTGGAGGCGCATTTGCGATTAAAGCTTTCTGGAAGAACATCAGATCTTTTATCTCAGGTATTACAAAATCAAAAAAAGGCTAGATACTAAATGGACATAGAGACAGTTCCCGGATCCTTTAGAGATCCTAGTGGATTTCTCTTCTATAAAGAAAACGAGATCTTTAGACAGATTAACTTAACGTACAAAGAGAACTACGATGAACTAATGTCTTCAGGGCTGTATGACGAGCTTGTCGAAGAAGGCCTGCTCCTTAGTCACGAAGAAATAGCTGATGAAGCCAAAAAAGATGAATCGATCTATAAGATAATAAAACCCGAACATCTTTCTTTCATTTCATTTCCTTACGAATGGTGTTTTAGCCAACTAAAAGATGCTGCTCTAGCGACTCTTGAGATCCAAAATAAAGCTCTAGAACACGGGATGATCTTAAAAGATGCAAGTGTTTATAATATCCAATTTAGAGACTGCCGCCCGGTACTTATCGATACGCTTTCCTTCGAAAAATATATTGAGGGAGAACCTTGGATAGCTTATAAACAATTTTGCCAACATTTTCTGGCTCCCCTTGCTCTCATGAAGTCAGTTGACGAAAGGCTTAGCCAACTGTTTCGTGTCTATATCGATGGCATTCCGCTTGACCTAGCGAGCAGACTTCTACCGAGAAAGAGTATGTTGTCGTTTTCTATTGCAACCCATATACATCTCCATGCCAAGAGCCAAAAAAAATATGCCGATCAAAGCGTTTCAAAAAAGCGCCATGCAATGAAGAAGTTAGCGATGCTAGGCTTGATTGACAATTTGTCCTCCGCGGTTAGAAAAATGAAACGCCAGATAAAAAGTACCGAATGGGGCGAGTATTATCAAGGCACAAACTACGCTGATCACTCATTTCAAAATAAGCAGAAGCTGGTCTCTGATTTTCTTGACAAGGCATTAAATGAACGATCAAAGATTGTCTGGGACCTCGGAGCCAATACCGGCGTATTTAGTAAAATCGCCAGCGAAAAAGGGGTTCTAACTCTTGCTTTCGACATCGATATTAATGCTGTTGAGCAAAACTATTCCAGTAATGGCACCAACACAGACTGTTCGGTGCTGCCACTACTTTTGGATCTCACTAATCCGAGTCCCGCCATCGGCTGGGAAAACAAAGAACGAGAGTCGCTTATTGAAAGAGGTCCGGCGGACACAGTTATGGCGTTGGCCCTAATTCACCATCTGGCTATCTCCAATAACGTTCCCTTGGAAAAACTAGCTGATTTCTTTGCAAACCTTAGCGATAATCTCATCATCGAGTTTGTTCCCAAAGAAGATTCTCAAGTAAAGAGACTTCTTTCAACGCGAGAAGATATCTTTATTGACTATCACAAAGAAGGTTTTGAGAAAGCTTTTAAAAAAAGATTTAGCATAATCGCATCAGAGCCTATAGAGAAAACCGATCGCCATCTCTATCTTATGACTAAGATCTAGTATGAAGATATTAAAATATCCTTTTCATCCGTACATCATATCAATGATTCCGGCGCTTACCCTGTTTGCGAAAAACAGATCCAAACTTAACTACGGTGAACTTTTTTTCTCACTTGCATTAATTGCGTTGGTGATTTTTTTGATCTCACTCACCCTAAATCTGTTTATTAAAAATAAGACGCGAACTGCGATATTGGTAACGATCCTTTCCTTTGTCATCTTCAGTTTTGAGGAGATCTTTAATTCTTCCGCCGAGTCTCTCTCTTATAGCGGCGTTGTCGGAAATGAGGCCATCATACTGGCAATTGGCGGAGTGATCATTTTTATTAGTTTTTTTCTTATGATCAGGAAGAGAGAAGACATGAAAAGATCTACGTCTTTTCTAAATATATATTCATTTAGCCTGCTCATTATAACCCTGGTATCCATGGGCGGCTTTGAGATCGAACGGGCTAAGGATATGAGAGATATTCAAAGCCGTAAAGAGATTACTAAATTCTACGAAGACTACGATGGAGGCGTAGCAGATTTGTCAGGCAAGAGTAAAAATAGTCCTGACATCTACTTCATAGTGCTGGATACCTACGCCAGGGATGATATTTTAAAAGATATCTTTTCCTACGATAACTCTGAATTTATCAAGCAGCTGGAAAAGCGGGATTTTAAGGTTTCCAAGACAAGTAGCACAAATTATACTTTTACCCAACTGTCGCTTTCCTCCTCTCTTAATATGGAATATATAAACTATTTAACAGATATCATTGGAAAGAATTCAAAAAACCCAACCATTCCCTATCAGATGATCAAAAACAACGAGGCACAAAAGTTTGTAAGATCTAAAGGTTACGAAACAGTAATTTTCTCAACCGGATGGGGGCCGACCAAAAGAAATAAATACGCTGATATAAGCTATGAGTTTCTTCCCTATCTTCTTGACGAATTCAACCGTGTCCTTCTCGAATCTACAACCCTTCGTCCGCTTCTACGGCCTGCGTTTAAAAATCTTGCAAGACTTAGGATCCTCCATAATTTCGATAGACTAACTGATGTCCCTGCAAACAAAAAACCAACCTTTGCTTTCGCCCATTTTATCTTACCTCACCAGCCATACCTGTTTGATCGCGAAGGTAATCCCGTATCACTGGGAAGGTTCGAGATGGGAGGAGATGTTTGGAAATATAAAGACGCTTACATCGATCAGCTGGTGTTTACAAATAATAAGACTCTTGAAACCGTCGACAAGATCATAAACAATTCCAAAGAACCTCCGGTCATAATCCTTCTATCTGATCATGGACCCTCTTCGACACCTGGATGGGACGACCCTTCGGACAAGTTGCTAAACGAACGGATGAATATCCTGACCGCCGTTTACACCCCGGAAAAAGATACGGAGTTATTCGACAAAAATATCACCCCGGTCAACTATTTGAGGGTGGTCTTCAACCGCTATCTTGATGGGGATTTTGAAAGACTTGAAGACATTAAATACTTTTCTTCTAAACAAAAGCCTTATGACTTCATCGATGTCAGTAAACGACTCAGAAGAAATGGAAGCCGGTAGATGACGGACATTGAAAATAAATATAAGGGGCCGAATCCTGGCTACGGCCCCTACTTATTACCATTATTTATCTCAGGTAACCGCGCTTTCTCTTGCCTTTTGATTTCTCTTTACCAAGTTGATGATCACATAAAAGATCGATCCGATAAGAGCTAGCGGCAATACATACCCCATAAATACGATAAAGCCGTTTATCGTGTTAAACGCCGCGTGAGCTGCTCTCTCCAAAGCGGCACTAAAGCCCCACTTGTCCACTGGTGTCATCGAAATCGGGGCCGGATCATTTATCATTATCTGAACAGTTGAGAGATCAGTTCGATTTTTAAGAAAATTTAACCGGCCCGTAGCCTGTTCGATCTGTTGTTGTATGACTGACAATTGACTTTGTACAGCAATGCTATCACTAATACTCTCAGCTTTTGCCATAAGAGTAAGCATTACATCTTCCTGTGCCCTAAGATGCTTCAAACGGCTTTCAAGATCGACATACTCCTCGGAGACATCTTGGCTTACAATATCTATTGAGTTTACTTTTCCAAGTTCCTTTAGATCCGATATTAATTTTTCAAAAGATTCGCTTGGTACTTTTATGGTGATCGTGCCGGCGTAATTTCCATTATCGGATGATAAGTTAGAAGCGACTACTTGACCACCAAAAGTGTTGGCGAGCTTAACCGTCTTATCATAGGTCTTGCTAAAGCCATCTTTTACTTTAAGCGAAAGAGTGGCCGTTTTTATTATCCTATCGCCGATCGTTGGCAGAGTAGGAAAACCTATACTATCCTCCAGAGCCATCCCAACCGGTGCGTTTCTCTGTGATAACAAAAGACCATCGCTTGATCCTTTATCGCTACCAAGCTTATCTTCGATTTTCGCAGGTGGTGCAATAGCATTAAAAGACAATTCCTTCTGCAACTCCGCCATCATCGTGGGATTTGAGTTCCCGATAAACCAAAACACCGGCAACATCAGGGCAACCACTAATAATATGATTATCCGCCTATCTCTTAAGACTCCTAAGTAACCCATTTTTTCCTCCTAAATCGATTTCTAAGAGATAAGACGCAAGACTAGTAAAAAAAGTTCCCGCATATGCTAAAATCTTTTGTGATCTCAAATGCTTCTTAATTCTGATAAAAAACTGATCAAGCGTTATCTTGGCGGAGATAAAGATGCCTTTGGAGAGCTTGTAAAAAGGCATAAAGATTACGTATACAATTTGGCTTACCGGCTGACAAACAATTCTAGCGATGCCGAAGACCTCTCTCAAGAGATTTTCATCCGGCTTATGGACAAGATCGAGAGCTTTAAAGGCGATGCCAAATTTTCTACATGGCTCTACCGCCTTGCGACAAACCAGTGTTTAGATTGGCTCAGAAGGCGAAAGCCGCAGGAAAGGTCTATTGACGATGTCGAGCTAAAAAGCGATGAAGATATACCGGCGTTGATCGAAACCAAGGAACAATTAGATGATATTAAAGAAGCTCTTGCGATCTTGCCGAATGACTTCCGGATTGTTGTCGTTTTAAGAGATGTTGAGGGTCTTTCCTATGATGAGATATCAGAGCATCTGAATATCTCAATAGGTACGGTCAAATCGAGAATAAGCCGCGGGCGGTCGCAACTGATAAAAATATTAGATCCCAAGGGAACAAAAGAGAGAGTAAAAGCATCAAACTAATGAGGAACAGATATGGAATGTAAACACATAAAAGATAAATTAAGTGAATATATAGATGGCGCCTTAAATGAAAGAGAGAGCGATCTAATCGAGACGCACCTGGCAACTTGCGCTGATTGCAGCTCAGAATATGCAAAGCTTAAAGAGATAGCGGCGTCTCTTGGCGATCTTCCTATAAAAAACATGCCAGGTGGCGTGGAAGAGCGCCTACTATCCCGCCTAGGGCTAGATGCACCAAAACAACGTCCCTTTTTAATCAGATTTGCGTCTTCACCGCTTGCTGCTGTAGCGGCTGTGATCGTCATCGTCGCTTACGTGTCATTATTTGCCATCAATACTCCCGGCACTAAGATGTTGACAGACGAAGGTCTAATGGAGAAAAGTCTAGCGCCACCGGCTGAAATAGACACCGGCGCTGTAACCAATGATGACGGAAACGATATGATTCTGGCTGATATTTCTGAGCGCTCAGAAGAAGACAATCTATCCAAGGAAGAGCCTGATGAGGGTCAGCAGCTCTTAAGAGACGTTCCAAAAACATTAAATAAAACTTTGAATCAGGAAGATTCAGCTGTAGGTTCTAGCCTAAAGGCGACTTCAAAAAACTATAGTAAAGAAGAGCTATTGGAACTGCTTGAAGCAGATACTTCCATTCCATCCGACTATGATGCTAAAAACAAGTTACTTCTTGAGGAAGGTGGCGCCAACGAAGACTCACTCGGAAATGCCCTTGATTTGATCAAAAGTCGGTATGCAAAAGGTGTCCCGGTATATGCCGAAAAAGCGGCTTACGAAGGGCAAGAATCCTGGTTGATTATTATCTTTGATAGCGAAATAAAAAGATTATTAGCAATAAAGACAATTGAATAAATATTTTATATATAAGAAGTATCTTACTTAGCCATCTTCTTACATTCATATCCGCTCATTAACCCACTTAGAAAATATTTTAGCTTAATTGGTTCTTTGTTATAATAATAGTTCAGCGGTTTTTTTTTAGAGTGGTGAAAATGATATTAATCATTTCAATATCAATCCTATTTCAATTTTTGATCGTCTTCTACGCCTTAAAGTTTAAAGACCTACGCGGTGAATCTATCACTTGGATAGCAGTAGCCTCAGGTTTTTTTGTTCTCGCTCTTTGGAATAGCGTGACCTTGCTCCAGATTTTTCTAAGAACACTCACTAAGCCAATAGATCCGGTTAGTGAACTGATCGCTTTTGCTTTTTCCGGTTTTGTCTTCGGTGGCCTTTTTACGCTGTCGAAAAAAGAAACAAAGCAACTTGATTCGGCTATGGAAAATCTGGTCTCAAATATAAATAATTCGGCATCATTCTTTCAAAAAATGCCTTTTGCAATGGTAGTAGTTGATAAAGAGTCAAATTTAATTTTGGCGGCAAATGAGTCATCAAGCAATCTATTCGGTTATTCTATTAAGGAGATAGTCGGTAGCCCCAACTCCATCTTCTATCCACCGGAATCTAAAAGACGATATAAAGATTTTTTTTATACCAATACCTCGAGCGATAAAGATTATACGATCGATCTATTTTTAATAAATAAAAGTGGAGAGCGTTTTCCGGTTGAAGCCAACTCCATAGTTTCGACTGTCGATGGAAAAGATATCTTCTACATCATCTACCGAGACATAGCTCATCGCAAAACGAGGGAGAAAGAGCTGGATTATAGGTCAATGTTGCTTGATAAAATCACTGATACGGTCATCGCCCATGACTTTAGCGGAAATATTCTCTACGCGAACGAAGCGGCGTATACAACGAGGGGGTACTCAAAAGAAGATTTTTTTAAGATGAACATAAGCGATCTCTTAACTGAAGAAAATGCTCACCAGTTTCCAAAACGTCTAAGAAGGCTGATGGAGTCTGGGCCATTTATCTTTCGAACAACTCACCGTCGAAAGGATGGTGGAGTTATCCATGCGGAGGTCAATCCTAAATTGATAGAGCACGAGAACGGTAAAGCGATAGTCAGCGTAATAAGGGATCTTTCGGAAAAGAAACTGATCGAGGAAGAAAACGAATTTAAGTCATTTTTGATCGAAGCAGTCAATGAATCGATTTTTGTACATGATTTTGATGGTAATTTTTTATTTATGAATACTTTCGCTCATGAAGTCCTGGGTTATACAAAAGAGGAATTGATGTCGATGAATTTAAGAGATCTTGTCACTCCGGAAATCGTCGAAAAACTGCCTTCAAACTTAGAAAAAGTACTTGAAAATGGACCGACGTCATTTATTTCGGAACACATTAAAAAAGATGGCAGCAGCGTCAATAGTGAGGTGCGCTCGCAGATAATCGAATTTGATGGAAAAAAAGCGATCGCAAGTGTAATAAGGGATATTAGTGAAGTAAAAAAAATAGCTGATGAACTTAGGCTGCAATCAGTCCTTGCAGATAGCGTGAGTGATTCCATATTCGTTCATAATAACGAAAAGATCTTCTATGCTAACGAGGCGGCATACACCTCCAGAGGATATACCCATGATGAGATGATAGTTCTTCCCCTAAAAAAACTCATGAGAGAAGATATGGGTGATCTGGTGGATTCGAGATGGGCGGTTTCACTAGTAAAAGAAAAAGATATATTTTTTGAATCTGCCCATTTAAAAAAAGATGGAAGCGAATTTCCGGTAGAAATAAAATCGAGACTGATCGAATATGACGGAGAGAAAGCGGCGATTAGTGTTGCCAGGGACATCACTGAATCTAAGAGTGCTATCTCATCTATTAAAGAATCGGAAGAGAAATTCAAGCAACTTTCAGAAGCTACTGATGATGATGTCCTTGTCATCGATAAAGATTTTACTTTTATCTATGCAAATGATGTTGCCGCCAATAGATATAAAATGAAAAAAGAAGACTTTATCGGTAATAAAATATCAGATATTCATCCTCCCCATGTTGCTGAAATGATAAAGGAGCGAGTAAATAACGTAATTGTTTCCGGGGAAATAAAAGTCTTTGATAGTGAAATCACATCAGATGATGGAGTTATTTATTTAAACACAAAATTAATACCTTTAAAAAATTCATCAGGATCAATAGAATCTGTACAGATAATAGCTAGGGATTTCACCGAGATAAAACTTGCTGAGCTAAAAGCAAAACAGTCTGAAAAAAAATATCAGAACTTAATAAGTTTGGCAAATGACGCAGTATTTGTCGCAGACGCAAAAAGCGGCATCCTAATAGACGCCAATAAATCCGCCGAAATTTTAATAAAGAAATCGAGAGACGAAATTATTGGCATGAACCAGATGGAGTTGCACCCACCAGAGGAAGCAGATCGTTATAAGCAAATCTTCCAAGAATACGTAGAAAAAGGACAGGGTGTAATAAGTGATCTTTTTGCCGTAGATTCTTTAGGAAAAAAGGTTCCTGTCGAGATAAGTTCTAGTGCGTTGGAATTGGACGGAAAATCAGTAATTATGGGGCTCTTTAGAGATGTTAGCGGAAGAGCAAAAACAAATGATCTGAACGAAACCTTAAACGATATTAATGCGACTATCCATTCGCATCTTGAGATTGATGAACGTTTGAAGAGAGTCTTAAAAGAATCTTCAAAGAAATTAAATAGTTATGGCTCGCTTATACTTCTTAAAGGCGATAACAATTGGGTAGTAAGTGATAAATATAATCTAAACAGCCTCCAATTAGGAACGAGGCTCTCAAGTCACGAAGCCAAATGCGCGACATACGTTGCGGCCAATAACGAGACTTTGGAAGTCGATGACGCAGAAACAGATTCTTTAGTTAATCTAGAATTAATAAAAAAAATCGGTGCCAGATCATTAATTGCTCTACCGTTAACAATACAAGGTAAGACAATCGGTGTTCTCAGTTATTACTTTAATACAACACCGCTTCCAGTCGATCAGGCGGAAAAAGATTTTGCCATGAAACTTGCTGCCAATGTCTCCCTATCAATAGAAAACGCAAGCCTTTACGACACCGAAACAAATATCGCTAACACGCTTCAAGAAGCCCTGTTAAAGATGCCCGATCACATCCACGGAGGTATATTCGGAAACACATATAAATCGGCTTCAAAAGCAGCTAAGGTTGGTGGTGATTTTTACGACATTTTCGAATTGGAACATAATAAGGTCGGGATATTGATCGGAGACGTCTCCGGTAAAGGTCTGGGAGCTGCTTCCATTACCACCCTTATCAAAAATAGCATTAGAGCTGCCTCTTACGATTTTGACGACCCTTCTAAGATCGTCTCCAAAGTAAACGAAATAGTAACAAACATGACAAACGAGTACATGTTCGTGACCGTCTTTTTCGGAATCATTGAAGTAGTAACGGGTGATATTAACTATTGCCTTGCCGGACATCCGCCCCCGATAATTAGAAGATCGGGCGGACAAATCGATTATCTTTCTGCAGCTTCACCACCTATCGGCGTAATGAAGGGATTAAGTTATGTCGGCAGAAATAAAAATATCGGTAAAGACGATGTGTTAATAGCTTACACAGATGGACTCATCGAGACTCGCCGAAATGATGAATTTTTTGGGGAAGACCGGTTAGTAAAGTTAGTCAAAAAAACAGCTTCCAAATCAGTAAAAGAGTTACCCCTTGCCATTCTTAAGGAGATTGAGAAATTTTCCTCTCATAACTTATCGGACGATATGGCAATACTTACTTTTCAGACAAATCATTATAAGTAGTTAATCCGTTGACACCTTTTTTTTAGATCAAAGACTTTCCTCTTTTTTAAGATTAAGAGACAGCGCCTTCAATCAATTTTTCAACTACCAGTCCGACCTCAGCCACGGCCTGGCTTTCCAGCTCAACACCTTGGGCCATCGTTGTCGCAGCCTCACCTAATTGTAAAACATTATTTGACTTCATAGCTTTTATAGAGGTCTTAGTCCCGTCGATATATTTATTAAGAGCGTTCTCTGTAAGCTCATGCAGCCGTTTAGCGGAACCCGGGGGCTCCAGATCGGAAAGATCGTTGTCACTTTCTTTAAATTTTTTATTTGATTTTTCGAAATCTTTTTTCGCTTCTTTGTTATCACCGTTTTGATATTCAATCAACCCGCTTATATAAAGGTTGGTCGCCTTTTTCATCTTATCAGATACTCCATTGTAATCATCCATATAGTCGTTAAGATCTTTTAATCCATCGGCTTTGGCAAATTTTGCGCTTTTATCAAAAGCCGCTGATACGCCGGGTTGTGCAAAAGCCATCGATGGTAAAATAAATAATATTGAAAGTACACCCAATATTATCGCCATTTTTAATATGAAAATTATTTTCATTACTACCTCCAGTCTATTCTCCTTACGTAAATACTGTTTCCAAATAAAGAATCTCTAAAATAAGCTGGAGATAATACGGTGGGAAGATAGATAGTTATTTCTTACTATGAAACTCTTTTCACAGATGCTCATGGGCAAAAAAATTCTATGAAACCTTCTATGCTAACTATACAAAAACTTTGTTTGACTTGTAATACATTGGAAGGGGGGAATGAAATATATAAATAAGTGGCTTTACTTTCCTTTTGTGGCGGGACCCAGAATTGAACTGGGGACGCAGGGATTTTCAGTCCCTCGCTCTACCGACTGAGCTATCCCGCCGCCGCCTGCCTAACCATATATAAATCAGCAGACAGTTCGAGATTATAAGTTAAATCAACCCTACTGTAAATAAATAGATGGGAGTCCGGGCCTTGACCACAACTTTTAAGTGGTTTCTGTCTCACCGATCACAAGAGAGGGGAAAAGATCGTAGAGCTTAACGACCCTTCTTATAAGAGGTCTTATCAAGATAAGCATCAATGTGATAAGTGATAGCATTATTGCGAACATATGGGTATTCGTCTGCTTATACGTTAGATCTACTTGGCTTGAGCCGGCATCCAGATGAACAGCCATCAGGCCCCCATAAGATTTTGTCTCTACATCTTTTCCATCGACACTTGCTTTCCAGTAAGGCGACCATGACATCGATAGGAGCTTCCACGAAGTACGGTCGGTCGATATCATATAACTTCTACTGTTTTGTTCCTCTTTAATGACTTCATACTCGGTCTCGACAACCTTGGCGGTACCTATCATATTTCCGGCAACATGGCGAAGAAACTCATACTCTGACGGATCGTCCTCATAAACCGCGTGATATAACATGTTGTAACCGATAAAAACCGTCTCCCCTTTACCGATCCTCTTTCTTCCGATTATTGGGTACTTGTCATCTACAGTAATTCTCGGTACAAGCGGTCCTCTAAAGTAATTACCCAGCCAATTTTCATCGCTTCCAAGGATGGTTGAAGCACTCTCGGGAAATACTTCCTCGCTATCTCTACTTAAGGCTGCAAACTCACGCTCCCTTACATTTAGCCCTAAGAACCTGTCCCGGGGCATCAGCGTGGATAGGCTGCCGTCGGTAGCCACTAATAGCTTGCCGCCGTTACCCACGTACTTAGTCAGAGCAAGATCAGTCTTTTTGGGATCGAGGCTATCAAAACCATAAAGGATGATCGAGCGGTACTTTTTAAGCTCTTCATAGGGGTAGTCATCAAGAAGAGTGCTTCCTCCGACAATAAATCCGATTCTATTAAGATCTTTTAATATCTCGATCGGATAATCTTTTCCACTTCCGATGACTAAGACCGGATCGATGCTCTGAACAAAACCGGCAGGTTCATAATGGAATATCTTATATTTGCTGTTTTCCATCGCCAGAGTCATGCCGTCAGCTTCCATGAAACCACTGGCGATCTTTGAGTAACGATCAGTGACCATTACATACTCTACGTTCCAACGGTCGATTTTCATCAGCACCGCGCTCATTTTTTCTTCCTTAGTTACCTTATCATTCATAAATGCCTCAAGTTCTGAGGAAGTTCTCGAAGATTGAACTTCATACCCGTTTATCATTGACTTACCTGTGAGTGCAGGGAGGTCAGCATATTGAGGTATGTTTTTCCCGATAACCAGCAATCGTCCACCGTCACTTCCCGTACTCTTTAGAAAATTTATTGCTTCCTGAAGGGTAATGTGCCGAGTCTCTTTTCCCGGGGTAATAATGTCATCGGCAAAGACAAATGAGTAGTCAGCAACAAGCATTGTCGTACTAAATAATAATATCGCAACAACAATAAGAGTTGAAATGACTTTAGGCACTGTTTTTCTCTCAAGCGCCTTAGCAAGTATTGCTCTCCAATCAATCGAAACAAGAGCATATAGAGTAAGGCTGGCCATAACGGTAAGTGAGATGGTCGCTACGATCATTCCCGCATAGTAAAAGAGCGTATTTACGGCTGGCAGTCTGTCTGCAAAAGGTGTATAGACAAATAGGCTAAGTGATGCGCCGACGAAGAACGTTACCATCCAGGGAATATATTTATCTTTCAGATCTTTAAAAGCTATTACGCCAAAACTAAGCATCAACAGGATGAGACCGAAATACCTTGTAGTACTACTCGCGTTAAAATCTCTCATAAAAAATACATCGGCGGGAAGAGGAATACGGTTAGAGTAGATCGACCCGAGTGCTCCTATCGATTTTATTTGAAAAATATATGGAATCCAAAAAAAAGCGGTTAATCCTAAAAAGACTATGTATGACGCTGTCAATAAAAATATTGGACGATGAAATGCCGCGTCAAATAAGCGTGCTCTCTTTTTTAAATCGACTTTAAGATAGATTATGGAAAAAATAAATGATATCACTATTAACGTTGCCGCCGTATCGACATGAAATACCATAATAAGTGCCGTAACTAACGTAAAACCGACCGGCATCTTCAAGCGATCCGACTTTAACCAGCTTAAAAGGAAGTACAGGCTAAGCGGAAGTAGGGCATTGGCATAGAAATCGGGGGGCTTTCCCCTTACTAGATATATTGAGATAACTATGGGATTAAGAGCGTAGGCAAAAGAGGCAAAGAGAGAGATAAAAGCCTTTTTCCAAACTTCCAGCCGACTTGGTAAAACCTCAAAGACCAATAGAAAAGTCGATACTGCCGCAATATTGACACCGTAGATAATCATAATCTTGCTGGTGGCTGCCAAATCATTTATAAAAAAATCAATAAAAGCTGCTAGAAAATAGAACATCGGCGGATAGAAGAGAAATTGATGGTATCCTGCATACCATTTATCAGACCAATCTACATAGGAACCATTTCCGGTGATTATATCTTTCGTTTCCATGACCTTAAAAAAATGGCTTAGGGTCTCAGTACCTCCTGCGTATCCAGGCTGAACAAAAACTCTAAACAGGTAAAGCGAAACAGCAAAAAAAATCATCAAAGACAATATGGTAAATAAAGAAACTCGGGCGTCACCGATAAGAGTCTTCAGCTTCTCAAGGGAGAGCGGAAGAGAGCCAGAGACTTTCTGAAAAAGACCGGGGTGATCTAGAATTGCCGGATCCTCCGCGGTCTCTGCACTTTTTTTCGTCAATTTATCAAACTGTTGAGCGGATTTCGATTCCGTCTTCGCCATAAATCTTTCCTTGGACTGTTGTGAACCTTTCCATCATTACTTTTTTTTCTCCTGCCACCCCGCCTAGCGAATCTTTGCCGACGGAGGTACCCGCTTTGATCTTGATATCATTACTTGAATATACGCATTCCTCGATATAGCAGTTATTTCCAATCAAAAGTTCACCTTGACATACAAGAGACCCCTCGACAACAGTGCCTGAACCAAAAGTTGCCGAACCTCCTACATGGATGCTTCCCTCAAAATAAACTCCCGCAGATGCCTTTAAATCGCCTTCAATGATCATGTTGCCCGCTAATCGTTCATCCGCCGGAATTTTAACATTTCCCTTTACTCTGAATGTCTCTCCGCACTGCAACCACATCTTATTAGACTCAAAATATGATGGCCTCTGTTTTTTCTCCAACGCGATCAAAGGATCCTTTGAAAGCCCCAGAGCATTTGCTCTCAATAGGACGTCATTATAGGCGACGATCTTTCCCGTCGATTGCTCTAACATCCTACCGATATCACTAAGCGGTTTTTCGTCAAAATTCTCAATAATTATCCTATCGAGATCCGTCGACCACAATGTCTCACTAAAATCCAGCCTGTTTGAAAACTCGCCCTCGTCCACCCCGATACTGATCTGTGGTGCCGCCAGCGCTTTAAAGAGGCCGTTTCCGTTGATCATTATCCTTTCGCCAGCTGTTGCACGTCCTTCGATCTCGCATCCTTCTTCGATACTTAACAGCCTTTCAGCATCGACCCATCCGGAAACCGAGTTATCTGAACCCAAAAAGATATTGCCTGCATGCGCCGCGATCAACCGATTATCAAATCCCGTCTTAAGATCTTTATCAACATTTATTTCACCCAACAGAGTACATTCGTCATCGATCGTCATCTCCCCGGCTACGACAATTGGTTGATTGAAATCAGTACCGCTTGAAAGATGGACGTCACCGTCTGACATCTTTACGACTTCAGGACCTCGGTGCATCGATAGAACAACATCGTTAAAGCTTTCACCAGAGATAATTGTCGAACCGCCGTCAGTACTTAGCTGATCGGCGGATGTCTTATGCATGCTGGCCTTCAAATACTTCTTATAAGCTTTAGAAAAATATCTCTCATCTATGTCGCGATCCATATCGATATCAATCGGCCCGGGATCTTTGGGTCTTCTTAATTCGATAAAACCGGGAACGAAGACAAGTAGAGCCATCATAAAGAAAGCCAGCAGTAATAAAAGGTAATTTAGCATCCTACTTCACTCTCCTTCCTCTCGACTTAGAGTGTCCTCTTTTATCAGTCTTCGCCCACCTGACGCCAGTCTTTTCGACTCCAACAGCTTGCATTGTCACATCCTGACTGTGGATGACGAGAGATCTTAAGAAGGCACCGGTACATAACCAAATATTCGCAAAGAAGTTAAAGAGCGACCAGGGAAGGAGCCATATTATCCGACCCCTCTTATCCAACATCACCGATATACCGATCTCATTAAAGGCCGCAAAATTTCCTACATTATTGTAAGCAACTGTAAACAAGAGAGCCGAGAATAACAGCCACCACCAATATGAGCCAAAGAAATAAGTGATTATTGAAAGAACAAGACCGGCCAGCATCAATACGGGTACGATATAGACACCCATTAACAATAAGCCGTCTATCTTTTGAGTCACAGTCAATATCGGATTTCTAACTATGGCGCCTGAGTGGTTAAGCAGGCATTGGTTATGCCCGACTGCCCAACGCGTCAGTTGATGACGCCTTTCTTTCCAATTTACTACAGACTCCTCATAACATTCTGCGATATTTACATAGGCGATCTTCCATCCGTTTAGATAAGTTCTAATGGTGACATCCGTATCTTCGGCAAGCATGATAGTGTTCCAGCCGCCTATTCTTTTTAAAACTGAGCGTTTGATCCCACCAACTGTCCCTCCGTACTGGGGAATCAGATTAAGATTAAATCTGGCCTGTTGATCGACCTGGTACCCGCCCGATCTCTCAAGATCTAGTAGTCTGGTCATAAGAGACTGGGTCGTATTTATTGGTACGACTCGGCCCATGACAAGACCGATCTCAGGATCACAAAATGGTGCCACCAGCCTCTTCACACAAGCTTTTGTTGGTTGATAGTCAGCATCAAAAACAAGGATGATGTCATTTTTTGCGAGCTCTGTTCCTGCCTTTAGAGCGTCACCTTTTCCTCTTCCTCCCTTATCACGATGAATAGCATTGATATATGAGTGCGATGACGCATAAGAATTGATGATCTCTCCGGTCTTGTCGGTAGAATTATCGTTTATTGCAATAACCTCGAAGTGGCCATTATCTTTTGGATAGTCCATTACCGTTAATCGCTCCAATATCGTCGCCGCTACTGCCTCCTCGTTTTTCATCGGCAAGATAACGGTGACGCTGGGAAGATAATAACCGGCGAGATCCTGAATAGACCCTTTCTGATTCCCGAATAGACGATTCCAGTAAAAAATATAATGCCTAAGCGAATACATGCTCATCACAAAAAATATGATTGCCATGATAATACCGACGATAACCATATTACCAACCCACCTCGCTCGTCTCTATCCTTGCCAGATGAGCAAGGGCCAACGAATAAAATCCCACAATGTAGATAAAATCGATATAGATCCCCGTTAAGTAATGAGTAAGCAAAAAGACCGAGCTTCCCAGGTAATACAGACTGCCAAGGACCACCGACAGCCTAACCGAATTCCAGATAAATGAATATGAAAGCGCAAGTCCCAACCACATAAACTTGACCCACAGGGGTCCTTTAACCGGAAAGATGGAAAAAGTAAATATAACAACCAAAAGTAGCCAGATAATAATCCCTGAAAACTGCCAGTCGATCGCCAATCTTCCGATCGCATGCGGTGGTATGGGTGAGACGAACGTTGTATATAGAATCGTCGATATCACCAATGTTAAAAGAAATAATATGAGAACTTTAAAAGGTAAAGGAACGCTTTTTAGGCGGTAACTAAAGAAACCGAAAAGTGAGAGCACGGCTATAGATAATATGGCAAGTACCGGGCTTAACGACATATATTTAATCGGAACATTAAAAACATCGCCCCCGGGTTTATAGAAAGCGGGGATGCCGTTTCTTAGATCGTTAAAAGGCAATTTCTCTATTTGAAACTCAACATTAGCAAATGTTAGGAGTGCCTGTACGACCTCTTTTTGAATACCCCATATCCATTCGGCGTTGAAAACGAGAAATATCGCCATAATAAAGGAAAAGAAAAGACCGATGACCATATGGGTTACTACCGGCTCCATATGCCAAAGCCCCCTATGTAAATAGATCCTTCTCATTTACCTCACCTACACTATCCTTTCGAGCAGATCCTCTTTAGCCAACTCGGTTGTTCGCCTTTTTGAACCACTTTCAACAATAATCCCGACGATCCTCTTGGCGGCCATTCCATCTCCATAGGGATTTTTAATTTTGCCTTTAGACGGCTCTTTATTTGGCTTATTAAGTAGCCTGGTAACAGCCTCTACTATAACTTCAGGGTCAGAGCCGACGAGTTCGGCCGCCCCTACGTCCACGGCTTCCTTGCGTTCGGTGACCTCCCTCATCACCAACACATCCTTATTTAAAGATACAGCTTCCTCCTGAATCCCACCCGAATCCGTAAGTATCAGGCTTGAGTGATTCATTATTTGAATAAAGGTTGAATATTTTAAAGGCGGTAGTAGATGGATCCTTGGATCATCGCTTATAGATAGTTCGACTTCAGCTTTTACGGTCGGATTCAGATGAACGGGAAAGACTATCTCCACGTCTGCACGAGTTTCAATGATGCTATTTATCGATCGGCAGATATCTTCCAGCGGCTTACCCCAGTTTTCTCTTCGGTGCGCGGTTACCAATATCCAAGGCTTTCCATTACTTAGATCCATACCTAGATCATCAGTAAATTTTTCATCGCCTTTTAGGACCATCTCTAGAGAATCAATGATGGGATTACCGGTTAAAAAGATCTTGTCAGGCTTTACCCCTTCGTTTAAAAGATTAGCTTTAGCAAGATCAGTCGGGGCAAAATGATGATCAGCGATAACCGATATTAATCTTCTATTTATTTCTTCTGGAAATGGCTGATCCTTATCATGACTTCTTAGACCGGCCTCCACGTGGCCAATCGGTATCTTAAGATAAAAAGCTGCCAGCGACGCTATGAAGGCGCTTGTCGTATCTCCTTGCACGACAATATAATCGAGGGCAAGCCCGTTTAGCTTCTGGCCGATGGCTTTAATAAATGACGACGTATTATCAATAAGATCGTTACCCTCCTCCATAAGATCGAGATCGATATCGGGAACGATGTCGAAAACTTCGAGTGCCTGATCGAGCATATCTCTATGCTGTCCGGTAACTAATACAACCGGATCAATTTCCTCTCTTCTTTCCATCTCTTGGATAACCGGCGCTAATTTAATTGCCTCCGGCCTAGTTCCAAATATGGTTGCGACTTTGATCAATTTTTTCCCCAAGTCAGCCTTTACTAATATTTACCAACAAAAAGGCCTTGCTAACCAAAAAAAATCTTGCGTATTATTTGAATGATATGGCTATTGTTTCAATTAGGGTGCGAGACGTAGTTTTTAAATAACATATGTAGGATCAACAATTTGGAGCTGATCACTATTTTTATACATTTTACTTTGTTAACTGTAAAAGGTCAATATAAAAAGCAAACCGGATAGATGCATAACTTTTTAGAAAAAAAGAGCCGTTAACAATCATTTCCGATCAGCTATGATTTATTGACAAAACATCACAGTAAATTTAGAATATTTATACCCCATATGGGTATATCAAGTGCAGGAAAGGAAGGCATGACAGAAAATACAGCTAAAACATCGCTTCCAATAAGTGGAATGCACTGCGCCAATTGCGTAGCAAGGGTCGAAAAAGCACTTGGAGAAGTAAGCGGTGTTGAAAAAGCAAATGTCAATTTTGCCAATGAGAAAGCGTTTGTCGAGTACGATCCTGAGGCTACTAGCGTCGAAGTCTTAGGAAAGGCGATAATCGATGCCGGCTACGGCGTAATCCTTCCTAAAGAAACAATAAAAGGCAGTGAATCGGTCTCATTAAAAATCGTGGGAATGGATTCGCCCAAGAGCGCCGACCTTATCTCAACAGCATTAAAAGATATGCCCGGTGTCTTAAAACATAATATCAATTTTGGAAACGAAAAGGCCGAGATCGAATATGATAATAAATCATTATCTCTTTCCGAAATAAGAAATTCGATTGAAAAGCTGGGATATAGGGTCGCAGTTATCTCAGAGGAGCAAGAGATGATGGAAGAAGTGACCGCATTGAAATCAGCGGAGCTTGCCGACCTTCGAAGAAAATTGATCATCGGCGGCCTTTTGACCATCGTAATACTTTTTGGCAGCTTAAAGGTCGTCTTTCCCTGGGCTCCGGCGTTTCTTCAAAATCCCTTTACCCTTATGTTGCTTACGATCCCGGTTCAGTTCTGGGTCGGTGCTCAATTTTATCGAGGAGCCTGGGCGGCGGCCAAGCATGGAACGACAAATATGAACACTTTGATCGCCCTTGGTACGTCGGCCGCCTTCTTTTACAGCGCCGCCGTTACCTTAACTGATTTCTTTCCACCTGAATATAGCGATCAGGTCTATTTCGATACATCAGCCGTGATCATCGTACTTATACTTCTTGGAAGATACCTCGAGTCTCGAGCCAAGGGGCGAGCCTCGGATGCCATAAAAAAATTAATAAGCCTCAGGCCAAAAACTGCCCGTATCATAAGAGATGGTAACGAGATAGATATTCCGGTTGAAGAAGTCGCGCCCGGAAACATTATCCTTGTTAGGCCGGGAGAGAAGATACCGGTTGACGGGGTAGTAAAAGAGGGAAATTCATCCATCGATGAATCGATGATAACCGGCGAAAGCGTTCCCGTATCGAAAACAACCGGGGATGAAGTAATAGGTGCGACTATCAATAAAACAGGGAGTTTTAAATTCGAAGCGACCAAGGTAGGGAAGGATACGGCATTAGGCCAGATAATCCGCTTGGTCGAACAAGCTCAAGGATCAAAAGCGCCGATACAAAGGCTTGCCGATGTGATCGCCAGTTATTTCGTACCAACTGTGATGACAATAGCGACACTGACATTTTTTGCTTGGCTCTTTTTTGGACCCGAGCCGTCATTTACTTTCGCTCTTCTTAATTTTGTGGCAGTGCTGATCATCGCCTGCCCCTGCGCCTTGGGTCTGGCTACACCGACAGCGATAATCGTCGGTACCGGAAAAGGCGCGGAAACCGGCATACTGATCAAAGGTGGCGAATCACTTGAGACAGCCCATAAGGTCACCACGGTGATTTTTGACAAGACCGGAACACTAACAAACGGAAAGCCGGTAGTAACCGATGTTATAGCTACCAATAGTGTAAGCGGGAAAGATGTGATAAGGCTTGCTGCATCCGCGGAGAGACATTCGGAACATCCTCTTGGTGAATCTATCGTCGATTATGCCACAAGTAACCAGATCAGACTTAGCGAACCCGCAGAATTTAGTGCTATTGAGGGACAAGGAATAACTGCGGTCGTTGACGGTGAAAAAATATTTATCGGAAGCAGTAAACTGCTAAAAAATAATAATATACCTTTAAACGGCGAAGAAAAGACAGCATCAAAATTAGCTGACGCCGGAAAGACCCCTATATTTGTCGGTAACAGTAAGAAAGTCCTGGCGGTCATCGGGGTCGCTGATACGATTAAGGATAACGCCGGTCGAGTCGTAAGCGATCTTCACAGTCTTGATCTCGAAGTCGCTATGGTAACCGGAGATAACAAAAGAACGGCTAAAGCGATCGCCGGTCTTGCCAAGATCGATACCGTCCTTGCTGAAGTCCTTCCAAAAGATAAGGCAAAAAAAGTAAGCGATCTTCAAGATGAGGGAAAAGTGGTGGCAATGGTAGGCGACGGCATCAATGACGCCCCGGCCCTCGCTGTGGCCGATATCGGAATAGCAATCGGCACCGGGACCGACGTGGCGATGGAAGCATCGGATATTACTCTTGTCGGTGGAGATATAAGCGGGGTAGCAAAGTCGATCAGTCTTAGTAAAAAAACTATGAGTACCATAAAACAAAACCTTTTTTTCGCTTTTTTCTATAATGTTATATTGATACCGATCGCGGCACTGGGCCTTTTAAACCCGATGTACGCTGCGGCGGCGATGGCGGCTAGCTCACTTACGGTCGTTAGTAATTCTCTTAGACTCAAAAATCAGAAACTTTAAATATGATCACCCGGTTATCGAATAATATCGTCAATAGTTATATAATATTAAACGGATTATGGAAAATGAAGAACAGAGCCCAATTGATGAATCGGACGAGAGCAGCTCTAAAAGCCTCGTCCTAATAATTGCCGCCATATGGATCGGTGTCGCTCTGGTCGCCAGTGCCGTTTTTTTTCTGGGCAATGAAAATACCGCCGAAACCGATGCTACTAGCTTTACTCAAATTGATGATCAGCTAAAGAACATCCAGGATCAATTAAAGAGCGATCCAAACAATCTTGACTTATTGATGGGGCTTGGCCATCTATATCTGGATACTGACCGGGCCAGTGAGGCGATACCTGTATTTGAAAAAGTACTGTCCTTTGATCCAAATAACTTAGACGCAAAAGTGGATATAGTAGTCGCTAATATGAAACTGGGGCAGACAAACGGCCAGTTGAAAAAGTTAGATGATATCTTAAAAATCGAACCAACTTATGATTATGCCCTATATGTAAAAGCTAATTTTCTTTCAAGCGTTTCCAATGATTACCAAGGCGCCCTGGCAATATTAAAGGATCTCGAAAAAATAATTACCGATCAAGATAAACTTAAGACCGTTAAGGATTCGATCTCAAATGCACAGCAGGAATTAGACAGCCAGCAAGGAACATCTAAATCATCCTCTCAGTAGTTTTTTGTTTGCCGCCTTCATTTTGTATTAATTAGCAATGTATAACATTGTCCGGTAACTCTCTAACCGTATTAAAAAGACTATTCTTGCACCAAAAAATAATTTTATTTGAGTCGCTAAAAGAACTTTTTGAACGGATTGCTTACGCAGTCGTCCAAGCTGACCGCCTAGATCCTTGCCAACCCTAACAGCTGTTTATCTCCGAAGGTGTGAGGTATATTAATTTTAGGGAACAAAAATATCTTCCCTGATGGGAGGTACTAACGATGAAGAAGAATGATTTTTTAAATATTGTAAAGTCAAAGACTGACTCAGAAACTCAAGTAATGGCCGAAGAAGAGGCATGGGCTGTATTTTTTGCCCTAAAAAAGGCGATGAACTCGGAGGATGCCGAGGAGACTATTATAGATAAACTGCCAAACGAATTGAAGTCGATGTTTGAGGAGCCCGAAGATATCTCTTCTAAAGATGTGGCACTATCCGAACTCCAAGATGAGGATACCGTTAAAGAAGGTCACGAGCCTGAAGAATATGTCATTACCTGATATTTTGCCACAATATCAAAGATATACTTCTACTCATCAACTTTCTTTTTAGTTGCCTCTTTACCAAAGCATTCTTCTGCCATCGGACACCAGTCAATGCAAGAGGCTTGCTGGCCTCTTGTCACAATATGACCACACTCTGTGCAGTTGGATCGCTTTTCCCTAGTAAAGAACTCTACTTCACCACCGCACTCTGGGCACTTCTCAATCTCTAATTCCGGGATCTTAACATTGTCAGCGCCCGGACAATTTCTATCTGTCATCTTGCAATCCACCTACCTTTATGATCACTAGTTTAAGAGATCATTTAAGTCTTGGAAGCGAAATTAAGGATCGCCACCATTAGCAGGATGCCAAACCCGAGAGTAAGGTTTACATATGACAGTATTACTATCCGCCCTTGAAGGACGGTAACATCTGTCGAAGGCTCCTCTTTAGGCTTTGGCGCCCCTTCCACCAGCTTCGGGCCATAGATAAGGCTATTTAAAGCTGTAACTGCGATCATTAAGAAAACGAGAATAATTTTTATTAGCAACGCTATACCGTAAGGCGTACCCAGCGGTGCTTCAACGTCTCTTAGAGCCGCAAACGCGATCATAAAACCTGTAATCACCAGAGTTACCATGCTGATCCAGGCATAACGCTTAAACCGTTGCATACCCATCAACCTGATAAACTGTGGTGGAATTCCCTTAGCCCCGACTGCCGGAGTCAAGACGACATTCATAAATATTAATCCGCCGAGCAGCGTAAAAGCAGCAATAAGATGAAACCACCTGATGATTACTGCGGCTACCTCCATATAGAGCCTCTTACCATCGTCACGAAGCGGCTTTGTTCAATGCTTCTACCAGTTCTTCTACATCTAGTCCGTGTACCATCGCGCCTTGCTCTACGTTTTCATATTGGGTCGCGGGACATCCCAGACAGCCCATTCCAAACTGTTGAAATACCTCAACAGTACCGGGATATTTCTCAACGACCTCCGCTATTGTCATGCCTTTATCAACAGACATCTTTCATCCTCCTTTTCTATCAGCCGCCGCCGTGAATAAGCGGTGGCAGACACCTTACGCAGACCTTCTTTGACTCTCCCTCGTGTTCACTATTTAGGAGCACCCTCTCATCACTCGTCGCTCCACAGATGAAACATTTACTTTCTTCTTTTTTATCTTCCACTTTTCCCTCCCCTTTTCTTAAAGAAATTCTATCCGTATATTCAATAAAATAAAATGACAAATGTCACATAAACCATGTGATATTTGTCACACATAACTTAGGTCCAAAGCCCAAGTTTCTCTTTATCAATGATTGTCAATTTCTTGCCGTCGACCTTTAATATTTCGGCTTTTACGAATTTAGTTAATTCCCGTGTTACCGTTTCTCTGGAAACACCGATCATTTCAGCAATATCCTGCCTGGAAAAGGGAAGGTCGAGAAATATCGTGCTTCCAGATACTTCTCCGTATTCCCTCTCAAATTTTATAAGGAGCTTCGCTAGGCGTTGTGGTACATTTTTTAAAGCCATATCTCTTAAAAGATTATGGGCCTGCCTTAACCTTTTTCCCAATACACGGATAAGCTTTAGTGAGATGTCCGGATGATTTTTTACCAGTAGTTCAAAGTCGTCCCTACTGATCGACCAGATCGTTGAATCGACCATCGTCGCAGCTGTTGCCGGATACGGACCACCGTCAAAAACAGGCACGTCCCCGAATATCCCGTTTTCGCTGAATATGCCGATAATTAGCTCCCTTCCGTCTTCTACTAACTTATAGATCTTTACTCGACCGGACTTAATTAAATAAAAGTAACCCGCCTCATCATTCTCGTTAAAGAGTATGGAGCCTCGCGCATACTTGCGTTCTACCAGTAATTGGGAGACCTCTTGCAGTTCATCCTCGGTAAATTCCGAAAATATAGATGTCCTTTTCAACTGATTGATCATGTCTTCCAAAATCAATTCCTTAACATATAGACAGTATTACTGCTAAAATATCGAAAGCAGCTGAGCAATAAAGATGATAACAAAAAATAAAGTCAAATCGCTAATAATACTTATCATATCTTTCATGTGGCTTTCGGCGATCGTGACGATCACCAGAAGCCAAAACATCTGGCACGCATTTGAACTCTTTGCCGTCATCGCCGGGCTTCTCTTCTATGTTCCCGGTGCGATTATCGCCGCTACTATCATTACCATTTTTTCCTTCATGATATTTCCCATCGATCTCGATATGGCTATCGACATTGCCGATCTGTTTCTCCTAGGGGGTTTAGCCGGCTGGTTTGCTTCAAGAGAGCGTAGGATTCAGAAAAACCTAGCTACTCTTTTAATGAAAGATAGGCTTACAGGACTTCATAACTTCGCCTACTTTAATGACCGCCTTCAAGAAGAAAAGAAGCGAGCAGACAGGTTTGGTGCGAATCTATCTCTGATCATGATCGATATTGATTTCTTTAAGCCCTTTAACGATATTTACGGGCACAGGATGGGAAATGAATTTCTTAAGAGGTTATCAGAGATCATCTTAAATGAAGTCCGAGCGATCGATATCGTGTGCCGATACGGGGGCGAGGAGTTTGCTGTGATCCTTCCCGAAACAAGCGGCAAAGCAAATGAGATCGCCGATCGTCTAAGAAAAACGGTAGCCAAGGAGGATTTTATAGTCGGTGAGGGAGAAACAGTCAAGAAGACAATCAGTCTCGGCATAGCGGTCTATCCTCGAGATGCCTCCGATGAAATAGAGCTTTTAGACAGAGCCGACGAAGCTTTATATGAAGCGAAGAATAGAGGGAGAAACCTGGTCATCAACTTTGTAGATCTCACTTCCCTAGAACCGGTCACAGTAGAAAAGTAGAGGAGAGATATGACGATTCTTTCAATCGATGTCGGAGGAACAAAGGTATCCGGCGCCTTATCAAATGGTCCGAATGAACTGAGCGAAAAATTTACCGAACCTACCCCGAAAATAAAAGATGACCTTATCGATCTATTAATAAAAAAGATCGACGAATCGAGCAAAAAAATCGAAGACGAGCTTATTGGCGTAGGAATTGGAGTGGCCGGTCTTTGCGACCATAAAAATGGCTTAATAGTATCTAGCCCCAACCTCCCACTTTCTGGGGTATCTCTTGGAGAAATCCTTTCTGATAAATCGGGAATCCCGGTCTTTATCGATAACGATGCCAATATGGCCGCCCTGGGAGAAAAGACCGCTGGCGAAGGCCGCGACCTGAATGATTTCATATTTTTAACTCTTGGCACCGGTGTCGGGGGAGGTATTTTTATCGATGGAGAGCTGTATCGAGGGTCTCTTGGAGCAGCTGCCGAGATAGGGCACATGGTTATCGTAGCCAACGGACCACGATGTAATTGCGGACGTCTTGGTTGTCTAGAAGCGATGGCATCGGGTACGGCGGTAACCAGGATGGCGGAAGAAGTCGTCCATCAAACTCCAAGAGCCAAAATATCGCTTCAAGCTGGCGGCAAACCAAATATGATTACCAGCGAGGACGTTAGCGCTCTAGCTCGCGGCGGAGACCCCGAATCTATCGAGATCTTCCAGGTAGTGGGACAATCACTGGGAATCGGTCTTGGAAACCTTATAAACATCTTTAGCCCGGAAGCGATTATCTTGGGTGGCGGCTTTTCCGGCGCGACCGATCTATTTTTATCTACTGCAATTAATGTGATGTTAAAAACTGCCATCGACCCCAGAGCATCAGAGGTTAAAATCGAGATGTCTAAACTTAAAAACGATGCAGGCCTCTTGGGATCTCTCGAGATGGTCAGGCTTAAACTTTGATCTCAAAGAACGGCAAAATCAATAGGACAGATAATTATCGTTGGCTCATTCTTCTCCTTTGTTACCTTTCTGTTATGTTGTTTGCTTTTGCGTTTCAAAGCATTCCCCCCTTGGTCGATTTGATAAGAAGAGACCTCGGTTTCTCTTTTACCGAGATCGGTCTCTTAATGAGTTTTTTCGCTCTTCCCGGTATATTCCTTACAATTCCGGCGGGGATGAGCTCAGATCGTTACGGCATCTTGCCGGTTGCTATGGCGTCGATTATTACGGTGACAGTAGGTACAATCGTTGTAATCTTAAGTAACGGTTTTATCCTTTTCGCGATTGGCAGAGCCATCTCCGGTCTTGGCGCCATCGTTTTAACTATACTTGCCGCTCAACTACTTACAAAATGGTTCATAGAGAAAGACTTAGGTCTCGCTATGGGCATTTACAGCACCGCATTCCCACTTGGTACTATCGCCGCTTTCAATATCTTCGGACTGATCGGAGAAAATTTCGGTTGGAAATTGCCCATCTATTTCGTACTTTTTTTTAGTTTGTTCATTCTTATTTTCTTTATGATCATATTTAAAGAGCCACCATCTCTTGGAGCCAAAGAAAAAGACAACGACTCGATCAAATCTTTTAAAAATATATTTACAACTAACCGTTCGATCCTTTATGTGGGAATTACATGGCTTACTTTTAACGCAGCTTTTATATCTCTTCTCACCTTCGGGCCTGATTTTTTAGTCAGCAGAGGATTCGATCCGGTATCAGCCGACAGCATATCCAGTTCTCTAATGTGGGGAGCGGTAATACTTAGTCCCTTGATCGGTAGATTTATCGACAAAAGCCAAGCAAAGGAGCTGATGATAATCTCCGGAAATCTTCTCCTTATCATCATATTTTTACTGATTCCCTCTTCCGGGATCTCTCTTATTCCACTGTTCGTTGTCCTAGGATTCGCCGCCGCTTTAGTGCCAGTCAACGTCTACTCGCTACCGGCCGACATAATCGAGAGTCGGAGCCTCGGTCTTGGTTTTGGCATAATCACTACCTGCCTCAATATTGGAATTGTCCTCGGGCCTCTTCTAATCGGATTCTCCAGAGATAGAAGCGGTTCTTTTACTTTCTCCTTTTCCTTGATGGCAATATTTTCACTCCTTAGCGCCGCATCTACATATATCGTGCTAAGGCGAAGAAAAAATGTTTAACGTCGACCTTTTCGGGTATAAAACTATGTTACTTTCAATTTAACAATTAATATAATTATGTTTTTCAAAATAATAAGTAATATTCTTAAGATTTTAAGTTATAATAAGCAAGCATTTGTAGTAAGCAATATTTTTCGCAGGAATATCGACCATCTGACTGACTGTTATTATTGAAATCACGAGGTGATCAATAAGAATGGATGTACGACTAACAAAAACACCTATACCAACAGTTTCCGTATCAGGGGAAGTCGATCACTATAATTCTCATCTGGTAGCGCCGGCTATCAGGGAAGCTTCCCATATAGACTCCTCGATAATCCTGGACTTATCAAACCTGACATATCTTGATAGCGCCGGAGTACAGCTAGTTTTTTTAGCTAGCCGCCTGACTCATGAAAAAAGCGGTAGCGTAGCAATGGTAGTCACTAACGATCATGTTCACAGGATCTTGGAGATCACCGGGACTGATAACATACCAAACCTTAAGACAGTATCGAATCTTTCCGAAGCTGAAGATAGCTTAAAAAAATAATTTATTTATAATAAGATAAAAAAAGACGCCACTTTTTTGGCGTCTTAATCATTTATCGATGTTTAGTTCTACACTCCCGTATAGTCACCTTGGGGCCCAAAGTTAGGATTATTTCCCACCGGCGTCTTTTCTCTTCTGTCAAAGTACTCGATCGTCGCGGCAGCGGAAATCACTCCAAGGGTAATAACACCTACTTTCTTAGCCAGATCCTTAACAAAACCTCTTCTGTCTAGAGCCTCTTCTTTTTTATCTTCTTTTTTTGCCATTTATTTTTCCTTACTACCAATTCATTTTAACAAATCCACGGCCGCTGTTCTAGATATGACATTCCCAACAATCAGCGGGGCCAGGTGGATTCTTAGATTTATGACAGTTAAGACACCAACTCATAGCAATTGGAAATTGTCTCTCAACTATGTCCATGGTCTCGACCGCTCCATGGCATTCCTGGCAACGAAGGCCTCTCTTTATATGCCTTTTATGCGTAAAATATACGTAATCCGGAACGTCGTGGACTTTTATCCACGGTATCGGCTTCTCGGAATTCCAGTAGCTATGTAACTTCTTGATCTCCGGACTATCTATCCTTACAGTCTTATGGCATCCCATGCAACGCTGTACGCTCGGTACCCCTGAAACTCTTGACCTTCGCGCGTAAATATGACATTGCTGACAAGGTATCTCGTTATCGCCTGCATGGATCTTATGGCTAAAATTAATCGGTTGCTTTGGCGCCATTTCCATAAATATATACTTGTCCAGGAATCCATAGGCCAGAGTATAAGCAATACTTCCAAAGACGATTACAACCAATGCTGTCGTTATGAACTTGCGCATCTATTTATCAGTCCACCCTATTTTAACTGACCGGCATAAGTATGGCAGACCTGGCATTTTGCGCCTCCCACATCGTGACATCTAAAACAATACTTTGTTCCGTATTTTGACACATATGCTGGGTGCCCAACCTCAGGATCCAGCCAATTCGGATTATGCCTGATATGACATCTTGTACACCATTCCTTAAGAACGTGGCAAGCTCCACATGGTAACTTATTTACCTTGTCCATCGGCAGGTTTCTCGGTCCATTTATCTCCGCGCCCAATTGTTCCAGAGCTTCTCTGGCGACAACAAAATGGTACCCTTTCCAACGCGTCTGTACGACAGTGGTGCGAGTGCTCTTTGGATATATCTCATTGATCGGTACTTCAAATACTACTCTATGGTGCGACGGCCTAAACCCGCCCCTTAAATGACAATCCCGACAGAAATCAAGCTCGCTCCCAGGTATATGGCATGTTCGGCACTTATCAATACCAATAGCCATACCGACCCTTGGATGGTTTTTTATCCATTCCTTACCGCTTGCTTCATCGGTTCCATGGGCCGCCATCAACTGAGGCATATCGACGTCCCCCAGCGGTTTCCAGGCTTTCCCTAGTTCCAGATCTTCATCTTTAGGCTTTTTGGATGGATTGTGGCACTTAGGGCAAAGGCTTCTATCTACCCTCATCGTCACATGGGATGGGCTTCTCTTTCTTGTATCGACGTCTTTATGACAATCGGTACAGGAAAAACTTAGCATCGGTGCTGAGAGCATCTTATTATGTATATAATGCTTGGGATTGCCTTTTTTGTCCTTATCGGTCATCGGTCCGTGGCAGCTAATACATCTAGCTGATTCCGAGTCGACCAGATTTTTGTTTCTCTTCGTATATTTGAAAGTATCTTCGCCGGTATCCTCATTTTTTACTTTTGTTGCTTTATGAAGAGACCTGAGTGTTGCTGCGTTTTCCTCCGGGTTGGTCATACTGAAAACCACATCCCAGTAATAGACTCTCGCAATACGGGGGATGGGCAGTATTCCGGCCAGACCGGTAATAGCCAAAATCGCAATAATTATAATACCTGTAAATAATATTCTTGATTTCTGCAACTTCTTATCCCATCACTAGTAGACTTAACTTAGCTTAAGGTAGATGTTTCATGTAAATTAATTTGAAACCTAGCGAATTATAGCTTAATCATCCGATCCCTGTCAATACATATTGACAGGTAACAGCGTTAAAATGACCGCTAGCTACCTATTTATAACCGTTTACTTACAAATACGATTACCGCCCTTTTGCTAAAAACAACCGTCTATATTTAATCATAGAGTTACCTCTATGATTCAAGCTCTCTTTTTACTTTTTCGGCCGGAGTTAATTTATCTGGTTCCGACACTTCTACATCTATTGGGACTCTATTCAGTTCATTTTTCATGTAATTGATGACGTCCCATCTATCTCTTGGACTAAGTGCATCTTTATAGGGCGGCATAATAGCCTCGCCACCGTTAGTCAACGTATAGTAAATCTCACCTACGGTTTCGTCTTGGACATGACTTGCATTGATTTTGGGCTTGTACCCCAAATAACCGGATAAGTAGGTAGCCAGATCCTCTTCTACCTGTTTACTCTCCCGCCTCAGTGAGGGAACAGATCCCATGAGCCCGCGACCGTCGCCGTCTTTTCCGTGACAACGTGAGCAGTAGTAGAAAAACAAATCTTTACCGTTTTCGACGGATTCTACCGTCGCCGGTACCGGATTTACTGCTTTTGCGGCAATATCCCTGGTGCTAACATCTATCTCTTTTATTTGCGGTCTCGGAGATTTGTAACCTATTACACCATAATCACTTTCGACTGTTCCAAAGACTGAGTTCTCCGGGGTCTGCGTATAGCCGCTCTTTTCAGCGGCTAGCCTCTCTTGAGTCTTGGTGTGTTGCTGATCTACCGCATGTAGCTGCGTAGAGTCGATAAAATGAACTAGAGTACCATAGGCCCCCATCACGACAAAGACGACGACCATAGTTAATATGCCGGTTAGTAGTATATTTACTTTTTTACTTTTGTCTTCCATCTATTCCTTTAAATCAATGGTGGTCAAGTTCCGGTTTTGGCTCTCTAGTAATGATGCTCTCATACCGATTAGCTGCAAATATTAATGACAGGATAAACCCTCCGAGTAACCCTACAGATAAAAGAATGTTTGTTATACCGATCATAGGCGAATAAGACATCTTCTCTTCACTTATAAGTGGAGGAATGACCATCAAATATCTCTCGATCCAAATACCGATAAGAATGACAACTGCCAGTACCTGAAGTACGCTCGTGTTTCTTCTCACCTTACTGAAGGTAAGGATAACAAAGGGGATGGCTCCAAGTGCCAATCTTAGAGTGTGGATCGAACTAAACTCTTTACTAAACATCACACCATATAAGACGGGAGTTTCTTCGGGAAGATTTGCATACCAAAATGGAAAAAAGTCCGCCCAGGTAAAGTAGATCCAAAATACTGAGAAAGCGAGCAGCAAATTACCAAGATTAAAAAAGTGTACGGCTTCAATAGTCTTCACACCAAAATATCGCTTGAGAGCCGCCATGATCAAGATCATGGCAGCAAACCCACCGTAGACATTGGTGACCCAAAAACGGATGGTAAAAACCGTGCTTAAAAAGTGAGGGTATAGCGTCATGGCCATATCCCAACCTATTATGCTCTGGTGAACTACGAATATGATGAGCAGCGGAACATTTCTAAGTAGGAGAGAGCGGTCAACTCCGGACTCTTCGATATCGTCATTATTCATACTGATCTTGAAGATGCGATAAGCAAAATAATAGAATAATACAAAAAATAGCAGTTCTCTTACTGTAAAAAATAATGGGTTCAACCAGGGATTAGACGATCCCTCACCGCCTATCCAGTAGAAAAACGCTCCCTGACCCAAAAGAACGACGACAAACATCGCGGCGGCCATCGGGATAAACGAGTAAGTTATCAACCCACCTAAACGAAATAACGGTTTGGCCCACTTTGCATTTGCGGTCCTAAGCATTACGACAATGAAAATGGCTGATTCGCTGATACCGACAAAATAGATGAAATTGGTGACCATGATTCCCCATTTTGGCGTAGTCACCAAAGTAACAAGCCAACTAAGAACTCCTATCGCCATCACCACGATCAAGGCGATTGACGCGGTTTTGTATTTATTATCTAAATTCATCTAAACACTCTCGCTTAGTTGGGTTTTTCCGGGTTCATCTTCTAAAAACTCATGAATATCTTCGGTGCTGTTTTGCTTGAATATTTCGGTCGCTTCCTTCATCCTATCGGGACTTAAATCAGTTAGCCCGATCGCGAACCGATCGACCGTGAGCAACTTATCATAGACCTTTGTCTTGATACGGTCATTTCGCGTAAGCCAGGCAAACCCTAAGATCGATGCTATAAAAGCTATAAGGATCATCGTCTCGAAGGAAAGGATTCCCATCGGCGGAAACGGCACGATCGGCATGCCGCCCTGCTGTGACGGTTGCAACGGGTAAGTTATAGGAACGATTCCCACAAGTATCACAGCTAAACTTATCCCTATTGCCGCTCCGATTCGAGTAAAGAATCCTACTCTTCTACCCTCTTTAAAAAGAACCTCGTTAAGGCTTTTTGCTTCATCTTCTTTCAAATTTACTTCTTTGCTATGACTAAGATGTTCTACTTCAAGGGGAATGGAAGAAAAAACCTCGATATCATCTCTTTTGAAACCGGCATCTCTTAGATCTAAGATAGCCTGGATCAGATCGTTGACAAATTCAAATCTGGCAAATACGGATCTATCTTCAGCCATCCTCTTCGCCCTCCTCTTTCTTTTCGTCGATAATATCGTCAACATCTGAAAATAATTCGGTCTCAGAATCTACCTCGATCTCGGCTTTGATATCATGAGCCCTACTTTTGGGTATCGCCTCAGGCGTTTCCACCGCCGGCCTCATCGGAACCGTTAATATCTCCTTGATCTCATACAGGGAGAGATGGGGAACTATTTTTAACGACAACATAAATAAGGTGCCAAAAAGCGAAAGCGGCAGAATTATGTATATGAACACCTCGTGAACTGTAGGCACGTAATATTTCCAGGTAGACGGAAGATGCGTTATGGACTCACCGGGGACGATGATCAAAAACCTCTCAATAAACATACCGATATTTATTAAGATACTGCCGCCAAGCATGACCGGAAGGTTCGTCCTAACTTTTCTGCTAAATAGCGCCATCGGCATTACCCCGCAAACAGCTATCATAAACCAGTACCAAGGCGCCCACGGACCGATTGCTTTCGCGAGAAACGCGAATGTCTCAAATGAATCCTGCTTATACCAGGCGCCCCAGGCTTCGATCGACTGGAAATACACCCAGACAAAAGCAAGGAGCAGCATAAGCCGTCCCAGTTTATCAAAATGACTGATACGGATGTAATCTTCTAGATGAAACATCCGCCTGATCGGAATTACTAGCATTATTACCCCGGCAATTCCGGAATAAAGAGCGCCGGCGACAAAAAACGGGGCAAACATAGTATTATGAAATCCGGGTACCATCGTGTTTACAAAGTCCCAAGCAACCAGAGAGTGAACAGAAGCCATAAGCGGAATGATCATCGCCCCGATCAAAGAATATGCCTGAACTAAAAACTTCCATTCTTTATCGGTACCGCGCCAGCCGAGAGAGGCAACCTTAAATACTTTATTTCGCCAGCCGCCGACGTGATCTCTTAGTCCCGCAAAGTCAGGCACCATTCCCAGATAAAGAAATAAAGCGCTACCCGTCGTATATGTGGTAATTGCTATTAGATCCCATGCTAGCGGAGAACGATAGCTGGGCCATAAAAACCTTCCGTTAAAAGGGACCGGCATGCCAAACCAAAAACGCCAAGGCCTTCCCAGGTGAATCGTTAAGATCATAAAAACATTAAGAAGAGAGAATAAAGTCATAAGCTCAGCGTAGCGATAAATGCTTCTGCGCCAATTACTGCGGGCATAGAATAGTACCGCGGAAAGAAATGTACCGGCATGGCTAAGGCCGATCCAGAAGATGAATGCCGGAATATCCAGCCCCCAAAATACCGCGTTGTTCTCGCCTAAAAGTCCGAGTCCCTTCGTAGTCATATTATAGAAAATAGCAGCTGAGATAAGGACCATGGTCACAAAAAAAGCTAAACCTCCATAATACATCCAGGTATTAGTGTTCAGCACCCTTATCATGTCCCTATTTACATTAGGCCAGGGTATGTTCTCATCTATAGTGCTATCATCCAAACGTGGATCGATAGGTTCTTTAGCCGTGTGTTTCGCCATCTTCTCCCTCTACTACACCCTTCTTAACTGCCTTTAAAAATACGATCGCCGGCTCTTGGCCCCAGTGCTCCAACTGACGAAATCGTCTAGGGCTCTTGGTAAGCTTTGAGACCTTGCTGTTCTTATCCATCAGATTTCCAAATGTTATCGCTCCCGATGGACAAGTCTGCATACAAGCGGTCTGGACTTCACCGTCGCCTACTTGGCGACTATCGTCTTTTGCCCTATCTTTTGCCGCTCGCAGGCGCTGGACACAAAAAGAGCACTTCTCCATAACACCAGCCCATCTCACCGAAACCTCAGTGTTCAACTGTTTCTCCAGTGGCGCGTCCCACTCATGGTTCCACCAATTAAAAACTCTTGCTTTGTAGGGACAGTTAACTGCGCATAACCTCGTTCCAATGCAGCGATTATATACTTGACCGTTCAGGCCGTTGTTTGTGTGGTAAGGAGCTGTTACCGGACAGACCGGCTCGCAAGGGGCGTTACCGCATTGATGGCAAAGTACAGGGATGTTTTTGGCGATAATATTCGGATATTCGCCCTCCCAATAACGGTCGATTCTTAACCAGAAATTGGGTCTCTGCCTTAATACCTCGCTACGTCCAGCTGTAGCAATATTATTTTCTGCATTACAGGCTATCACGCAAGCTTCACAACCCGTACATTTGTCGAGATCTATTGCCATACCCCACCGGTATTCATATTCATGATATGTTGACTTACGAAATCTCTTGCCGCCAAACCATGAGACGCGGGGCGAGCCCTCGCCGAGATCACGAGTGGGTATAGCTGTTATAGCATCATGCTCTTTACCAGTTTTTAATAGCTCTTCATGTTCTTCTTTTGTATTTGTAAGTATCAGATGACGATCAAGCTCCCTGACTCCATTTTCAAGCCCTGGCCCTCTAAGCAGAGGCTCGGTCTTTACAACTCGCTCATATTGGCCGGTTTTAGTAAGCGTTACGGGCGTATATGCCCAGGCAAGACTTCCTGTCTCTTTATCCTTTGAAGCCAACATCACGTCTGCCGCGTTAACGCCTACCCCGGACGCATACCTGCCATAAGATTTATGCCCCTGCCCTAAAGGTATGGCGATAATATCTGGGCTGATCGCTTGACTTATATAGGCCGGAGCTTTGATGCTTCCTTGTTCCGACTCGACTTCGACGATGTCGCCTTCCATGAGATCGAGCTCTTTTGCGATCTCGGGATTTACCTCCACCCAAGTTCCCCAGTTACCGGTTATTAATGGCTCCGGCATCTCTTGCAACCAAGGAAGGTTAGCTCCTCTTCCGTCGAATAATCCGTGTGCGGGATAGGTAAGCAATTTGAATTCCTTGCCCCCTTCGGCTCCATGCTCGCCGCCTTCTTCTTCCTCACTGTGATCTTCTGATCCGCCCTCAGATATCTCGGAAAATTCTAGATCGGTAAGTACCGCGGCTGTCATCTTCGCCGGCTTGTTAAAACTCGGTTCTTCACTCCAGATACCGCCATCTTTTAAGCTCTGGTTCCAGAAAGTCTCAAAATCGGGGGCGTCCGTACTGCCTTTGGTCTTCGCTGCAGTATATATATTGGACCAGTTGGACCTTAAGTATTCATAAAAATTCGCCGACGGTAGCGCTGCCGCCATACTCCCGCCCAATTCCTTAGCGACCGCAAGCAGAGTATCTCCGATCTGGCGAGTCTTGTAGACATCGGCCACGACCGGCTGCGTAAGCCCTATAGAGTCCTTACCGTGATCGACTACTGGCACATAATCTCCCCAGCTCTCAAGATAGGTCGAGTCCGGCAATACAAGATCGGCAAGTTTAGTGGTCTCGTCCATCATCGATGAGAAACTGACCTTAAACGGCACTGACTTCATCGCATCCTCAAAGCCAGCCTCTTTTGGAAGGTTGAAAATCGGATTGACATTATAGATAAACAGTACATCTACTTCACGGGCACGCATCTTAGCGGCTACTTCTCTCATGCCCTCATAAGATAGGCTCGGCTCGATCAACTCACTATGAGATGATCCGGCAAACCTGACTCCTTGATCACTGCCGACATTGCCGACAAGGTAATTTAAGATATTTACGGCGACCGCATTTGACGTTCCATGTTCCTGAGCGGTTGCCGAATGACCGCATAACGCCAGACCTTTAGACTTGGCAAATTCCTTGGCGATCACTTCTATGTCATGCTCAGAGACACCGGCCTCATGAGCTATATCTTTTGGCTTGTAGTGTTCCAGCGCTTCCTCCCAAGCCCCCATCTCTTTGTCGATCGACGAATCATTAAGACCTTTGGCTACTATCTCATGGGCGATAGCCAGTGCCAGAAGCCCTTCCGTTCCCGGCTTGTTAGGAAACCAATCGTCTGCATTTGCCGCCGTGAGCGACATGCGAGGCTCAAAATGAGTCAGATGGCCTCTGTGGCCGGCTGAACCGAGATCTACATCTCTCATCTCCCCGTAACCTACGGATTGCTTGACCGGTGAGAGCCAGTTATCTAAAAAACCGGCACCAAATGAAAGGATGTATTCTGCGTTGTTTATATCGTAATCCGCGTGGCCACTCTCGCCAAACGCGAGCTCGTTAGCTTTTTTTAATGGATCGTAATCGAGAAATTCATAAGAATAGAGCTCCTTTGAGCCAAGAGCCTCCATAAAAGTCCTCGCCAGCTTTGAGACGCTGCCCCTTAGCGGCTGGGAAAGAAATAACGCTCTATCGCCTTTGCTTGAATTGAGTTGATTTCTCAAGTTCTCAGCAAGTATCGCCTCCGCCTTCGTCCAAGATATCTTCTTAAACTTGTTATTCTCTTTTAGGAGCGGTTTTGCTATCCGATCGGGGTTATATAAAAACTGAAGCCCGGCTTGGCCCCTAGCGCAGATCTTTCCGCTATTTACTGGGAAAGCGGCATTACCCTCTATCTTTTTTGCCCGACCTTCCCGGACCTTTACCTCGATCCCGCAGCCGGCATCACACTGACGGCAAGTGCTCGCATACCAATTCGGTGTTCCCGGCAATACTCCGTCAGGGGGAACGACATACGGCATCAGATATTCGACCGTCTTTTTCTTATAATTGAAGATGTTAGTAAACCAAGGCCCGGCAGTACCTAGCCCAAAATATTTTACAAAATCTCTACGTTTCATAGACGGCTTGATATCCTGTCTTTGCGGTCAATAAGTAACCACTAATGGCGCTTCTTGATAAACCTACGGTGTTAGATTATACTATCCTTTAAATCGTTTAACAACAGTTTATGGGGTTTTTTTTCTGTTCGGTTAGAGGTCCGGGTTGAGTCGTAAAACCATTTATATAATAATTAGTGTTGTCGCCGTTTTATCCCTCGTAGGAGCGTCATCTTTCGCCGCAACCTCGTTTAGGGACCAGATAAAAATAATTGGTAAAAACACTGGAAATTCGGTAAAAGCATCGATCAGCGACGTTTCTTCGACTACCGATAAAAAAACCGCTCACCTAAACGCAAAAGACCAAAGTGACTCAACATGTACCGCTTGCCATGATATGACTACCGCTAAATTCCCTTGGCACAAGATGCATCTTACGATCTCGCTTACCGACTTTAAATGTTCGACCTGCCATAAAGAGATCCAAACGGAAACAACGACTTCTGATGGGACCGTCTTTGTCAACAAACGGACTATGGACGGTACCGTCTATATCGACAGGACCGTATGTTTAAAGTGCCACCGCGACAAGTTTCCCGCTTTCTCGGCGGAACACCAGAAAGTGACTTGGGTCAAGGAACATAAGAATTTTAGAGGTACCGAGAAAAAGAGAGGCGAGGGTATACCGACGATGGTCGAACTTGAGGCCGATTATCCTCAATGCTTTATCTGTCACAAGGAGAAAAACAAAGAACTGAACTTCTGTAAAGATTGTCACGAGTTTCACGACCACAACGACGAGTGGATAAATGGTAAGCACGGTCGGACTGCGCTACTGAAGACAGATTTCGAATGTGTAAAACGCTGCCACGATAAAAAGACTTGGTGTACTTGGGAGTGCCATGAAGGCGTAACACTGCCTCATAATATACCGAAGTGGACCCAGTTCTGGAAGGACGATCCCGGTGCTCCTTGGTGGAGAGCGATCCACTTTCAAGTAGCAGCCGAGAAAGGGGACAGCGTATGCCGACGCTGCCATGATTCACCGAGATCACTTGGCGAGCATCCCGATTTCTGTATGGAATGCCACCACGAACAATTCTATCAAGAGTTCCCGGATCAACTGGGAACACCTTGGAAACCATATGCGATGAAATTCGTAAGAAACAACGGATCCTATAGATGCTGGCAGTGCCACATGCCCGACTTTTGCGTGACTTGCCATACTACCGACAAGAAGCCACCACCTCATACTACATTTGTTGGGCCGAGATAAACATGGCTTGCGCCATACATTGAAAATTTAAAATTGAAGATTGAATCTTGGTCGGTTGTGAAAATTGCCTAGAATACATGCTTCATAAAAGGTCTGTGGATGAATTTACGATTAATTGGAAATTTGATAATTTATTCAAGTATGTCAAGCCTACCCTCGTGTATGTCTGTTTCGCGAACAAAATATTCTTTCAAATAATTTTTTTCCATTAAAAAAGGCCCTTTGGCCTTCTCTCTCTTTAATCTTCAATTTTCAATTTTCATTTCGGGACAGTGCCGAGTCAGATGCTTTTTCCCCAACGGGCTCCCCAATCCGCCATACTGTCAATTATCTTATCAAGGTCTTGGCCTTTATCAGTAAGACTATATTCGACCCGGACGGGAACCTCGGCATAGATAGCCCTTTGGACTATTCCATGCTGCTCTAGCTCATTTAAACGCTGGGATAACACCTTTGCGCTTATCCCGTCCAGTGACTGTTCGAGTTCACAAAACCGTTTCTTCCCCGAAACCAGATCTCTTATGATGATCGCAGTCCATCGCTTGCCGATAATATTCATGGTTATCTCGACCGGGCAACTGCAATGTTCTTCTTTTTTTATGGCAACTGTTTTCTCTTCCATGTATACATAAATCCTTTGGGTATATATCCATCATAAGTGATAAAAAAGTTCTTGACAACTAAAAAGTTAGGTGCTAACTTTCGGTACTAAGCTTTCTTTTTGTTAGTATCAATTGTCAATCCTATAAGGAGGAACCATGGGAGTAGAAAAAGGAGACGTTCTCGATGAGGCCAAGAGATTCGATGAATCTTGTCGATTGGTCGTCGAGGTAGTGGAAGGCGGAGCCGGTTTTTCAAAAATCGACTGTTGCGGTAATGAGTTGACCGCTGAAGACATTGTCGATGCAGCGGCCGATGTCGATCGCTCAGATCTTGATGAAAAAGAAATCATCATCGACGAGAGCAAGAACAATCCAGAGTCTTGCGGACTCAAAATCAAGGTCCAAGGCGGAGGCGCCGGACTTCAGTCTATCACTTGCTGTGGCAACGAGCTGACAGTCGAAAAGGATGCCGTTTAAGTTCTAAAGGTTAGTCGACACCTGAGTTTAGCGGTCGCTGCCTAGGGACAAATTTGTGACCCTAAGCTCGGATGTTTGCTTTCTCTATCTAAACAAACACTCTTTATGACGCATTATCCCAGCACCCTACCCAGAAAACTTGCCCAAAGAGCCATCGGCTGATACTATAAATAATATAGTCAAATGGAGGAAAAATGCCTTTTCTGGCAAAAATCCTGATTTTTGTTGCAGTTGTCATTATTTTAAATATTCCTTTCGGGTCGTATCGAAATAAGACCCGAAAATTTTCTGTTTCCTGGTTTGCATCGATCCACCTGCCGATACCGTTAATAATATTGATGAGAAGATCGCTATTCCAGGAGTCAATAGATATTTGGTCTCTTAGCATATCCCCTCTCTGGATAATTCCGTTTTCTATTAGCGCAGCCGTCTACGGCCAGATGCTGGGTAAAAGATTTAAGTGGTTCGGTACTTTTGAAGCTTCCAGCTCCGAAGAGGCGCCGGCTAAGCAAACGGTTGAGCCCGAATCAGCTTTAGAGTAGAATCTCTTTATCTTAAATTTAAGGAAATTAATTGATCACAACTTATAACATCGGTAATTGGCAAGCTCGCACTTGGTGGCAGTGGAACTACGCTTTCGCGGGCCTGCTTTTATCCGGCTGATATTTGAGAATCACCAGATAAAAATGTAAGCTTGGTCCGCAATAAATATTGCGGATTTTTTTATTTTATTAAAGGAGAAAAAGTGAGTGAAAAAAAAGATGAACTGATACCAGCTATTATCCAAGATCACAAAACAGGCGAGGTCCTGATGCTCGCTTATATGAACGATGAATCACTAAAAAAAACTATCGAGACCGGCACCACTTGGTTTTGGAGCCGGAGCAGGCAAAAGTACTGGAACAAAGGCGAATCATCGGGAAATACCCAGATAGTAAAAGAGCTACTTTACGATTGTGACGAAGATACATATCTGGTGCTAGTCGAGCAGATAGGTGGGGTCGCCTGCCACACGGGAAATAGAAGCTGTTTTTACAGATCGATGTATGAAGCAGATGATCACACTAAAGAGCCATTTTCGCCCAGAAATGACGATGGCAGTATCTTTTCAAGCTTATTTGAAGTAATCGAGGATAGGAAGAAAGAAATGCCTGACGACTCCTACACCGCGTCCCTTCTAAAGAAAGGCGTGGACAAGATTTGCGATAAGATCGAGGAAGAAAGCGCCGAAGTAGTCGAGGCGGCAAAAATAAAAGCCGGTGACGAGGTAGTCTGGGAAGCAAGTGATCTTATTTATCATCTATTTATTCTGCTAGCCGCGAAAGAGCTTACATTAAATGATGTTGAAAAAGAACTGTTAAAGAGAAGAGGAAAAAATTAACAAGACTTACTCCATATCAAAAGAAGAGTTTTTGGATCTCTCAGGTGATTATAATCTTATCCCTGTGTATAGAGAGATAATTGCCGATATGGAGACACCGGTCTCCGCTTTTATAAAGCTAAGAGAAGACAGTAATTCTTTTCTTCTGGAAAGCGTCGAAGGTGGAGAAAATCTCGGCCGGTATTCGTTTATTGGTGTAAACCCTTTTATGGTCGTTTGTTGTAAGGAGGGGACGATTACTATCGAGGGAGAGCAAAAAGAGGTCATCAAATCTGTAAGCGACCCTCTTGACATCATGAAGGACCTATTGAAAGAGTACCGCTCACCGCTGCTTAGCGATCTTCCACCATTTTTTGGCGGAGCCGTCGGCTACGTCGGATATGATTGCATCCATTATTTTGAGAAGATACCCGGTAAAAACAGTGACGATCTCAACTTTCCGGAATTGCTTTTCCTTTTTACTGACACGGTAGTCATATTTGATCATCTAAAGCACCGGGTTAAGGTCCTAGTAAATGCCAGGACCAAAGATGATGTTACGCTTTCTTATGAGTCCGCTCTCCTGCGAATAGAGGAGATCATCGCAAAACTTCGAAGCTCCGTTAATGTCGCCCCATTAATAGAGAGTTCATCCGAGATCGATGATTTCACCACTAATATAGAAAAATCGGATTTTATCGAAGCTGTAAAAAAAGCGAAAGATTATATATTCGCAGGTGATATCCTGCAGACAGTTCTCTCCCAAAGATTTTCGATGCCGATAACGGCTGATCCTTTCGATATATACAGGGTCCTTAGAACTATAAATCCCTCACCCTATCTCGGTTATTTAAATTTTTCCGATATGACGATGATCGCGTCTTCGCCAGAACCGCTGATAAAAGTGGACGGAGACAAGGTCATCACCAGGCCGATTGCCGGCACTCGTCCCCGTGGCTTAGATGAAGAAGATGATAGACGCCTTGAAACGGAACTTTTAAATGACGAAAAAGAAAAAGCCGAACATACAATGCTTCTCGATCTTGGACGAAACGACCTCGGCGTAGTTTGTCGACCAGGCACTGTCACTGTTGATGACTTTATGTTTATCGAACGTTATTCGCATGTGATGCATATTGTATCTCAAGTGAGCGGCGAGATAGCTAAAGATAAGGATATCTTTGACGTTCTAAGAGCCGCTTTTCCTGCCGGCACGGTATCAGGCGCTCCAAAAATAAGGGCCATGGAGATAATTGATGAGCTGGAACCTGTAAGACGAGGCCCCTATGCTGGCGTATTTGGTTACTTCAGCTTTACCGGAAATCTGGATACAGGGATCACCATCAGAACGATCGTGGTAAAGGAAGGTAAAGCGTATGTTCAGGCGGGTGCCGGTATTGTCGCCGACTCTGTTCCTGAGCTAGAATACGATGAGACAGTAAATAAAGCGATGGCGCTTCTTAGAGCGGTAAAGATGGCTGAAGAACAAGAAGCTTTGAGTAAAAAGGGATAACCATTATGTTGCTTGTCATAGATAACTACGACTCATTTACATATAATCTCGTCCAATACCTTGGCGAACTGGGTGCCGAGCAAAAAGTGTATAGAAACGATAAGATCACAATTGGCGAGATTGAGGCTTTGAGTCCAAAAAAAATACTTGTCTCTCCGGGTCCGTGTACACCGGAAAAAGCGGGAATATCTAAAGAAGTGATAAAACATTTTGCCGGCGCCATACCGATCCTCGGTGTCTGTCTCGGCCACCAATCTATCACCGAAGTCTTTGGTGGTAAGGTGGTAAGGGGAGAGTATCCGATACATGGCAAGACGTCTCTTGTTTTCCACGATAAAAAGGGGATTTTTAATAATATCCCCGATCCGTTCGAAGCCACCAGATACCATTCTTTGATCGCCGAAAGGAAGAGCATACCACCGGTCTTAGAGATCTCAGCAGAGACTGAAGATGGGGTTGTGATGGGGGTCCGTCATAAAGAGTTCGACATCGAAGGTGTTCAATTTCATCCAGAATCTATTCTGACAACAGAAGGAAAAAAGATCTTAAAAAATTTCTTAGATAAGTAATTTTTATGCGATCCACTTTTTTGAGATAAAAAATAATGCAGGAGGAAAAATGATCGTCGACGCGATTAAAAAAGCAGTAGAGGGTGAAGATTTATCAAGAGCCGAGGCTAAGGAAGTGATGCTGGACATCATGGAAGGCCGTGCAAGTGACGCTCAGATAGCGGCCCTTATTACGGCGCTTCGGATGAAAGGTGAGTCCGTTGATGAGATCTCAGGATTTGCCGAGGTGATGAGAGATCTGGCAGTCAGGATCGAGCCGAAAACCGATATTGTCGTAGACACTTGCGGAACCGGCGGAGACCTATCAAATACTTTTAATATATCAACTACGTCCGCGTTCGTCGTTGCTGGGGCGGGAGCAACCGTCGCTAAACACGGTAATCGCTCTATCTCAAGCCACTGTGGTAGTGCTGACCTGCTAGAAGGATTGGGAGTAAAACTGGATATCGAGCCAGAGATGGTCCGAGCCTCGATAGATGAGGTCGGCATTGGTTTTATGTTTGCGCCAATGATGCACAAAGCAATGAAGTATGCGATCGGACCGAGAAAAGAGATAGGTATAAGGACTGTATTTAATATTCTAGGCCCTCTCACTAATCCGGCTAAAGCCAGCGCTCAGGTTCTTGGCGTCTATTCACCAGATTTAACAGAAATCTTGGCAAATGCCCTAAAAAACCTGGGTTCAAAACATGCCCTAGTCGTGCACGGCCAAGGCCTAGATGAGCTTACGATCACCGGTGACAGCCAAGTATCGGAAGTAAAAGACGGATCAGTTAAGAACTATACCGTAAGATTGGAAGATTTAGGTCTGGAAAAAGCGGGGATCGAAGAAATCCGCTGCGGATCGTTAGAAGAGAATATCGAAGCCACAAGAGAAGTCTTGAGTGGAAAACAAGGGCCAAAACTCGATATCGTCCTATTAAACGCCAGCGCCGCGCTTGTAGCTGCTGATAAAGTCGGAACATTAAAAGATGGTCTTGAACTGGCAAAAGCCTCGATCGATGAAGGTAATGCTCTTAAAAAACTTGATGAACTTGTAAGCTTTACTAACGGTTAAACCGATTTTTAACGAATGTTTTAAAGGGAGATATGCTAAAAAAAATAATGGAGAAACGCCGAAGGCAGCTTGAGAATGATAAAAGATCGTCTTCTATGCCGCTACTCTTAGAGATGATCGATAGATCGGCGCAGACGATCTCTCTTTCTGGGGCACTGGGCGAACGAGGGATCGGATTGATCGCCGAGATCAAAGGTTCCTCCCCTTCAAATGGTTCGATCAGAGAAAATGTCGATCCAAAAGAGATCGCCCTCATTTATCAACAGGGAGGCGCCTCTGCCATCTCTGTACTTACTGAACATCATTTTTTCGGCGGCAATATAAGTTACCTGCAATCTGTAAGAGAAGTCACCGAAATTCCGATTCTTAGAAAAGATTTCATCTTTGATGAATTTCAACTTTTTGAAGCAAGGGCTTATGGAGCTGACGCCGTTCTACTGATGAACGAAGTAGTCTCAGATAAAAACGAGTTAGAACGGCTTATCCATTCGGCGCACAGGCTTGGCCTCGAAGTCCTCTTAGAGTCGTCGAATAGAGATGATTTAGAGCGTTCGCTTGAGACTGATGCCGATGTAATTGGCATCAACAATCGCGACTTCGATACATTGGAAGTCAATATTGATTCAAGCATCGAGTTAATGAGTAAAATATCTATAGATCGGCCAGCCATCAGCGAAAGCGGTATTTTTTCACGGGGCGATGTGCAAAGGATGGAAAGGGCCGGTTTTAATGGTATCCTTGTCGGTACATCATTAATGAAAAGCCAAGACATAGGTAAAAAGATCAAAGAACTATTGGGAGACGACTGATCAGTACTTAAAGGGGTGTTTTTATATGGAGACGAAAATCGATTTAAGCGAAAAAGATATGCCAGTTTCTTGGTATAACATCAATGCCGATCTACCGGCCCCGCTTAGTCCGCCATTAAATCCCGGGACAAATGAACCCATCGGACCTGATGATCTAAGCGTGATCTTCCCGATGGAATTGATCGGCCAGGAAATGTCGCCGGAAAGATGGATCCCCATCCCCGAACCGGTACGCGATATCTACCGGTTATATCGGCCCACCCCTTTAATAAGAGCCCATCGGCTAGAAAAAGCTTTAGGCACTCCGGCAAAAATATTCTATAAATACGAGGGCGTTAGCCCATCAGGCAGCCATAAACCGAATACGGCGATCGCCCAAGCCTACTATAATAAGGAAGCCGGCATTAAAAGATTGTCGACGGAGACTGGTGCCGGACAATGGGGTAGCGCGCTATCGTTTGCCTGCAATGCTTTTGGACTTGAATGTATGGTCTATATGGTAAAGGTCAGCTACGAACAAAAACCTTACCGTCGCTCCATGATGGAGGTCTGGGGCGCAAACGTTGCAGCCAGCCCCAGCAATCTAACTGATTTTGGAAGAAAAATACTAGCTGAAGACCCAAATAGTCTTGGAAGTCTGGGTATCGCCATCTCAGAAGCGGTCGAAGACGCGGCAACGAAAGACGATACCAACTATACTCTTGGAAGCGTGCTTAACCATGTCCTGCTGCATCAGACGGTCATCGGTCAGGAAGCAAAAAAACAGATGAACTCGATAGATGAATACCCTGATATCATCATTGGTTGCTGCGGTGGCGGTTCGAACTTAGCGGGGATATCTTATCCTTTCTTGGCAGATAAGTTTGCCGGAAAAGAGTTGCGAGTGATCGCCGCTGAACCAAAAGCTTGTCCGACTCTTACGGCCGGTGAATATAAATATGATTTCGGCGATACTGCAGGAATGACTCCTCTCGTCCAAATGTACACACTCGGCCATGAGTTTGTCCCGGCCGGTATTCACGCCGGGGGCCTACGTTACCATGGTGATTCACCTCAGATAAGCCTTCTCTATCATGAAGGCATCATTGAAGCCGTAGCTTACCATCAAAACGAAGTCTTTAAAGTAGCAGTCGAGTTCGCGAAGTCGGAGGGGATTATCCCGGCTCCCGAGGCGGCGCACGCGATTAAATCGGTATTTGACGAAGCTAACAAGTGTAAAGAGACGGGCGAATCTAAGACGATCCTCTTTAATCTAAGTGGTCACGGAAACTTTGATTTGTCAGCATATGATCAATACTTGTCTGGGGATCTTGAAGATTATGATTATGAAAAAGAGGCAGGAGCTTAATTAATGACTGAAGCGGCAAAAATACTACGATGGATCGTACTTGTTGTTATGGCAATCGTGATAGCTCTTGAGCTTACGGGCAACATAGCTAACTGGGCGATGGGGTTGTTATTGGTTCCACTGATATTTGCTTTTCTGTATTTCTGGCAGGCATCAAGTAAACCATCTGAATGACTAAAACCTTATGGTTAGAGTAAAAATATGCGGCATTACGAATTTAGAAGATGCACTTCTAACAGCAGAATTGGGAGCGGACGCTGTCGGATTCATTTTTTATGAGGGCAGCCCTAGAGGCATCGATATTAAGACAGCCGCAAATATAATTAATGCTTTACCCCCCTACCTTACCCGTGTAGGCGTATTCGTAAATGAAGAGAGCCGCATTATCGATAGGACTTTTGAAGAATGCAAACTTGATGTAGCCCAGCTTCACGGAGACGAGACACCCGAGATGGTAAGCAAACTTGGACGCAATGTCATTAAAACCTTGAGGCTTGAAAGCGAAGAGGATTTAGAAAAAATTTCCGGCTATAAAGATTGCTCTTTTTTACTAGATACTTTTGATAGAGAGAAATTTGGAGGTACGGGAAGATCTTTTAATTGGAGCTGGGCTAAAGAGGCCAAACGCTTCCATAGACCGATCATCCTGTCCGGTGGGCTTAACGCGGAGAACGTGGAATCGGCGATCGAAGCAGCCAAGCCGGAAGCTGTCGATGTCTCCAGCGGCGTTGAGCACGAGCCTGGGAAAAAAGATCCAAAAAAGCTTGCTCGATTTATAAGAGCAGTCCGTCTAAAATGAGATGGTAATCGATCCAGAAAGAGAGAAGACAATAAAAGAAGATCTTAAAAAAAGTCACTTTGGAGAATTTGGCGGTCAATACGTTCCTGAGACTCTTATGACCCCGCTCAAAGAAGTTGAAGTCACTTATAATAAATTGAAAGACGACCCTAGTTTTCAAGAAGAACTAGCTCACTATTTAAGAGTCTATGTAGGTCGACCCACCCCCCTTTACCATGCTGAAAATCTCTCTAACAAATTAAATAAAGGGAAGATCTATTTAAAGAGAGAAGACCTTTGCCATACCGGTGCCCATAAAATCAACAATACTATCGGCCAAGGGCTCATGGCAAAGAGAATGGGTAAAAGCCGGGTAATCGCCGAGACCGGAGCGGGTCAACATGGTGTTGCAACGGCGACCGCTGCCGCACTATTTGGGCTCGATTGCTTTGTCTATATGGGCGAAGAAGATATATCCCGCCAGTCATTGAATGTGTTTAAGATGAAACTTCTTGGAGCCGAGGTGATACCGGTTACCAGTGGTTCTAAGACGCTAAAGGACGCTACAAACGAAGCCCTTCGCGATTGGGTCACTAATGTTGAAAATACTTTTTATATCATCGGTTCAGTTGTTGGGCCTCATCCCTATCCAACGATAGTAAGAGACTTTCAAACGATCATAGGTAGGGAGACGATGTCCGAGATCGAAAAAGTAGAGGGTAAGCTACCGGATTACATAATCGCCTGCGTCGGTGGCGGCAGTAATTCCATCGGCATCTTCCACCCGTTCATCGGAATAGAGAATACATCCCTTATCGGAGTCGAAGCAGCCGGTTACGGCTTAGAAACCGGCAAACACGGCGCGGCGTTGGCAAAAGGAACAAAAGGTGTCCTACACGGCTCACTTCAGTTTTTACTCCAAGATGATTATGGTCAGATAACACCGGCCCATTCAATATCTGCCGGATTAGATTATCCTGGCGTCGGACCGGAACATTGTTATTTAAAAGAAAAAGGGCTCGCAAGTTATGTCTCCGTAACAGACGAAGAAGCACTTGTCGCGTTCAAACTACTATCCGTTAGCGAAGGAATACAGCCCGCGCTAGAATCCTCCCATGCTCTTGCCTATTTGGAAAAATTCGAGCCGGAAAAAAAAGATCCAATAATCGTAGTTAATCTCTCCGGGCGAGGAGACAAAGATATGAATGTTATCGCTGATGCTCTGGGGGTAGAGATTTGACCAGAATAAAAGAGAGATTTAACAGCTCAAAGCAACTTATTCCATATGTCATGGGTGGATTTCCAGATATTGAAGGCACAAAAAAGATAATTCACGCTTTGGTAAAGGCGGGCTGCGAGATCATCGAGATCGGGATCCCCTACTCTGATCCACTCGCCGATGGACCAACGATCCAAAGGGCCTCTGAGGCGGCGCTGGAAAAAGGTACCGGCACATTAGATGTCTTTTCCATTATAAAAGAGACCAAAGCTAAAGACGACTACTCGCCCGTCTTAATGGTCTATTATAATCTGATATATAAATACGGCGTCAAAAAATTCGCAAATCTGGCTAAGGAATCCGGGGTCGAAGGGGTAATAGTACCCGATCTTAGCGTCGAAGACTCACGTCCGTGGATAGAGGCAGCTAAAGAATTCGATTTGGATACGATATTTTTGGTCGCTCCTACAAGCTCAGCTGAGAGGACCGCCATGATCGCCGAAGTATCAAAGGGCTTTATCTATTGCGTCTCACTGACTGGAGTGACCGGTGCTAGAAAAAAACTTTCAAGTAATCTGTTATCATTTATTGAAAGAATAAAAAACTCGACCGATGAGCCCATTGCTGTCGGGTTTGGGATTTCTGACGCAAGCCAAGCAAAAGAGATATCCGCCGTATCAAATGGCGTTATAATTGGAAGTGCCTTTATAGACCTGATCGATAAAGCGCAGTCGATCGAGGAAGGCGTCAGCGATCTGGAAGAGCTCGCCGGAAACATTATCCAGACCATAAGATGAGGCAACAAGATGTCAATCAGCGAATGGTTTAAAAGAGAAGACAGGTCTTCAATCAAGTCAAAAGATAAACGAGCCGTACCAGAAGGAATTTGGTCTCAGTGTGCTTCCTGTAAGTCTACTATCTTTCAGAACGAGCTGTTCGCTACTGATTTTGTCTGCCCAAACTGTTCTCATCATTACCAACTTTCAGCTCTCCAAAGGATTGATCTGTTAATAGACAAAGATACTTTTAACGAGACCGCAAAAGATGTTTCGTCGAAAGATCCGTTAAAGTTCGAAGCAACTAAGAAGTATAAAGAGAGTATCGATAAGGCAAAACGATCGACTGGCCTAAAGGAAGCAATCATCACTGGAAAAGGTTCTTTATACGGGCGCCCGGTAGCGATCGGAATTATGGATTTTAGATTTATAGGTGGCAGCATGGGGTCAGTCGTAGGTGAAAAAATCGTCCGCCTAATAAACATGGCAATCGATGAGAGTCTTCCGGTTGTGATCGTGACAGCTTCAGGAGGGGCCAGAATGCAAGAGGGTATCTTCTCTCTTATGCAGATGGCAAAGACAACCGCTGCGATCGATCGCTTGCAAAAAGAGAATCTTCCATATGTTTGTATTCTTACAAACCCTACAACCGGCGGTGTGATGGCCAGCTTTGCAACTCTTGCAGACATAATAATCGCTGAACCAAAAGCGCTAATCGGTTTTACCGGTCCAAAAGTGATCGAGCAGACCATTAAACAAAAAGTGCCTAAGGAATTTCAAAGTTCCGAGAAGATGTTGGAACATGGTCAGATCGATATGGTGGTTGAGAGAAAAAATTTAAAGTCGACGATCGGCCAAGTACTGGATTTTTTAAGTCCGGCCGAGGTGGTATATGAAAAAATACGTAGCTGAATTTGAACGTCCGATAATCGAGCTTGAGACACAGCTTGAAGAGTTGAAAAAAACGCCCTCTGCTCACAAGGCAGATATTGCAAGAGAGATAACTTACCTTGAAAAACAGATAGCCAAGTTAAAGGTCAAGACCTACACAAATCTTACCCCCTGGCAAAAAGTTCAACTGGCAAGGCATCCGGAAAGACCTCATTTTAGCGATTATCTAAAGGGGATCTTTAGCGAGTTTACAGAGATACATGGAGATCGCCTCCACGGAGATGACAAGGCGATAATCAGCGGCTTTGCCTTTCTTGGATCCTATAAAGTCATCGTAGTTGGAACAGAAAAAGGAAAAACAACTAAAGAGAAGGTGGCTCACAATTTTGGAATGCCTCATCCCGAAGGATATCGAAAAGCAGCACGTCTTTTTGAGTTGGCGGGCAGATTTAATTTGCCTGTCATCAACTTCATAGATACACCCGGGGCTTACCCCGGAATCGAAGCAGAGGAGCGGGGACAAGCCGGCGCTATTTCCAATAATTTAAAGATATTATCCGATCTCGATGTTCCAATATTATCAACTGTTATTGGCGAAGGGGGCAGCGGCGGCGCTTTGGCCCTAGGCGTGGCAGACAGAATATTTATGATGGAGAACGCCTATTATTCAGTAATCGCTCCCGAAGGATGTGCCACGATTCTTTGGGGAGATGCTAAAAAGGCAGAGAAAGCCGCCGCCGAACTTAGTCTTACCGCCGATAAATTAGTAAAACTTAAATTGATAGACGGAATAATCAGCGAACCTCTAGGCGGAGCCCAACATAATAAAGAAGAGGTGTTTGCCGACCTTAAATCAACTCTTTTGAAAACGCTAGATGATCTTACCAAGATAAATGTCGATGAACTGAAAAAGAGACGTTATCAAAGGCTTATGGCGGCAGGTGTATTCTCTGAAAAAGATAATTTAGACGTCACTCGGGGTATTAAAATACTTCGAGGCGATGCTGATGAAAATAGGAGTGCTAACTAGCGGGGGCGATGCCCCGGGAATGAATGCAGCCATAAGATCTGTTGTTCGTCAAACTATAGCCGATGGCCACCGATCCATCGGTTTTTTTGAAGGATTTAGGGGTCTTATCGATTACGACTATATTGATTTTTCTGTTGGTGATGTATCAGGAATAATCGATAGAGGCGGTACTATGCTTCGCACAAGTAGGTGTGTTGAATTTCTCTATCCCCCCACCCAGGAAAAAGTAACAAAGCGTCTTTTAGAAGATGGGATAAAACATCTTGTCGTGATCGGGGGAGACGGTTCTTGTCACGGTGCCAGCATACTAAATGATCTAGGCCTCCATGTCGTTGCCGTACCCGCCAGTATCGACGACGATCTATACGGAACAGATACTTCTATAGGTTTCGACACTGCCTTAAATACGGTAATCAATAACCTTTCCAAAATACGCGATACGGCCTCGGCACTTGAACGAGTATTCGTCGTCGAAGTGATGGGTCGAGACTCCGGTGCTATCGCCTTATATGCCGGGCTTACCGGCGGGGCGGACAACATCCTTTTGCCCGGACGAAGTTACAATATAGAGCATATCTGTGAATCTATCGACAAAGGTTTTAAGCGTGGCAAAGGCCATAGTCTTACGGTCGTAGCTGAAGGAGCGGGTTCGGCTTATGAGATCGGAGAGCAAATAAAAAAATGCAGCGGCTTCGATGTAAAGATCACCATTCTCGGCCACATACAACGTGGTGGCTCGCCATCGGCAAGAGACCGGTTTGCCGCCAGCGTTCTGGGCTCCGAAGCTGCCAAAATACTTATTGGCGGCGGGTCCGGCGTTATGGTCGGTTTAAATAACGATGTAGCCGTTCCCATCCCCTTTAAAGATGTCATGACAAACGTAAGAGAGCTGGACTTTAAACTGATCGATCTTGCCAAGACTCTTTCTATCTAAAGCTTGGCTAAACTTTGAAGGTAATCACATTTAACTCTTTTTTTTATTTTTTAGAGATTTTCCCTCTATTCATTGACTCGGCCGGTGATATCGTTATCATCGTTGTCATGATAAAACGTCTTTTGATAGCTATCGCCCTGATTTCCTTCACAATCATTATTTCCGGTGGCTGTGGAGCCGAACAGGTATCCAGCACAAACGGAGAACTAAGCGGAGGGGAAATGGTTTTTAAAGCCTACTGCGCAAAGTGTCACAAAATTAATGGCAAGGGCGGAAAAAAAGGGCCTAATCTATCCAAGATCAGCCTAAAAAGAGATGCTTCTTTTCTGGATAATTGGCTGAAAGATCCAAAAAGCGTAAGGCCCAAAGCAAAGATGCCAAAACCAAAACTCACCGATAGTGAGCAAGCTGAGCTAGTAGAATATCTTAAGACACTCCAGTAGGTTGTTAGGCGTTAACTGTAAATAATTTTCATCCATCATTAACTAAATCCATGCACCTTACTTCTTATGTTTCACGGCTTACGGTCCCCGGGCATTGAAAGCAAGTTTTTTAAAGGGAGCGTACATAAGGTACGTGAGCTGACAAATAGATGCCCTTCATAAAATAAATAGCTAGAGGACGCATTAGGGTTCAGCTGCAAGGCGCCCGAAAGTTTTGGGAGGGGAGCATACATTTAGGTATGTGACCTGACGAAAACTTGAGTAGCAACGCAGCAGATGATCCCTTAGGCGTTCTCTGGTGCCGAAGACCGGGATCGAACCGGTACGAGGTCGCCCCCACTGGTGTTTGAGACCAGCGCGTCTACCTATTCCGCCACTTCGGCAAATAGCTCTTTTGCAATGATAAGAATTACAAAACCAATATACAAGCAATAATAAAATTTTAGACTCTACTTTACTAACTATATACGCTTATTTTTCCGATAACTAAATTATGTCATAATACTAATGTCTAAGAAAAATGGCGATGACAAGTAAACATAAAAGCGTAAGATTAAAGCTTGCAACTATTACTATATTTTCTTTCCTCATTATCTTTATCGCAATCTCACTTACCTTGGATAGCTATGTCCGTCAGACTTTGTCGGGGGAATTTGATAATCATACCAATCAGACCTTAGAGGTCGTAAAAAACTTATACTCAGAAGATAGTAACGACAAAGAATATCTCCAGAATTTTTTGAATAAGTTAATAGAAACTGACGAGAACCAATATATCGAAAAAATAGAGATCCACGAATTTATCAACGATAAGTTTGTTACGCAGGCATCCGTTGGCAGAGGTTTCGCCGGCGCAGATCCGGTATCCGAAACTCCGGTTGCCTTCGAAAACAGTTATGATGAAAAGAGCGAAACGGTCTTAATCAAAAAAACGGTGACCTCTACAGGTGGCAAATCGCTTTTAATTGACGCAACTTTTTCAAAAAGCCACTTAAGCGATGAGATCCGATCTATCAGAACGAAAAGCGCCATACCAGCTGTAATCGGCGTATTCTTGATGGCCCTTTTCGTTTATGCGGCAGGAGAAAGGTTTGTTCTCGAGCCGATCGACAAAATAAAGGCCTCCGTGGAGCGAATTACAAATGGAGACCTTGAGCATAACTTAAAGATCGATCAGAACGATGAACTAGGAGAGCTATCGCAACTTCTTCAGAGGATGAAGAACTCGCTTGTCGAGCATACATGGAAACTTAGACAAAAACTAAATGAACTCTCAGTATTATATGAGGTCAGCGAGTTAAACGGTGAAATAAAGAGCGCCGGTGATTCCCTGGGGATAATACTAAAGAGTGCCGTAATGGTATTGGGCGGAAAATCCGGATCGATCCTACTGGATGACAGTGCAAACAGCGACAGTACTGATGATCTTACAGAAAAAGCTTTCTGGGCGGAAAACGACATCGTAGCTCACGATGTCCAAGAGGCAAATCTCAGCGCCGCTAAAGAGGTCTTTAGAAGTAAAAAGTCCTTGCTTATAGCTTCTCATGAAACCTACGGATCGATAAAAGACGCCATCGGCGTCCCGATAAGATCGGACGACAAGATCATCGGCGTTATCTTTGTAAATGACAAGAAAAATGGCGATTTTAGCGTTGCCGATAGTCGACTTCTCGAGATACTGGCAAATCAAGCCCTTGGTATTATTAAACTGAGCAACCTACATGTCGATCTGCAGGAATCATATCTAAATACAATCCAAGCGCTCGCCGAGACAATTGACGCAAAGGACCGCTATACCCGTGGACACTCGGACAGAGTAGCCCACTATAGCGGGATCATCGCTAAACAATTGGACCTAAGTAAAACGGACTTGGAAGCTATCGAGATTGCCGCCTACCTTCACGATATCGGCAAGATCGGCATCAGCGAAAACATACTTATCAAACCATCAAAGCTTACCCCAAGCGAAATGAAACAAATGCGTACGCACCCTGAGATATCGGACAAGATACTTCAAAGCGTAACCTTCTTAGAAGATGTCCTGCCCATCGTCAGACATCATCATGAACATTATGATGGTGCTGGATACCCTGATGGACTGAGCGGTGAAAAGATACCGCTTGGGGCGAGGATACTATCGGTGGCCGACGCTTATGACGCGATGATCTCCAACAGGCCTTACAGAAAAGCTCTATCAAAAGAAGAGGCAGTTGAAGAATTAAAAAGCAACTCCGGTTCTCAGTTCGATCCGAAAATTGTCAAGGCATTTATGATTATCGATTTCTTTCAAGAATCTGACAAAAAAAGTGAAGAGCTGGCTACAAAAGCGGTTTAAAGATATAAGTCCTTAAAATTCGGTGTCATATATGATGAACGGCCCGATGTATACGCTTTTATTAGAAGGAGAATCATCCGGAATATCTCCGTTTACAACGTCCGGCATCCCTTTGACCTTGAACCAGGCCGCTTCTGAAGATATAAGACTCTCATACTCAAGGGGTGTATCGACGGTCACGACAGAATCGTCCGGCTCTTCGCCCTTAAGCTTTCTTATAAGTTTCTCGATATATGTCTCAGTCCAAAAATTATTAGTTGCCATATTTTTAATATCGGTACTGAGATAGGAAGACTTAAATAATGAGAAGTATCAAGAAGCGTAATATAGCTGAAGCCTTGGTAGCAATGCTCGCCCTTTTGCTTGCCTGTCTTTCCCTGATAAGTGAAAATCCGATATTCAATAGATCGGCGGCTTTTACGCCTATAGATTTTTCTATCAATAAAAACGTTACTGAATCTGCATCGCAGTTGTTTTCCAAAGGTACAATAAAAAAAATAACTGAGTCCAAAACAATGCTTACCTATTATCTAAGTGCTGTTAGCGCTGATGATAATATAAAGCTTCCTGTAAATAATCCTCCCACAACCGCTCCTCCCAATGAAGCGGCTAAAATATCTGTAGGTGCAACCGGCCCTTTTCAGATAAAAAATGAGACCGAAGAAACGATTGCTAAAGTAAGTGGATCAAATACAGTAGATATTTCATATTACGAAAATACTTACTTTCTCTTAATAGACGCTAAGCTAATATCGACTTCATCAGATGGCTTCATTGTCGACGCCGGTAGCGATAACGCTATCATCCTTCCGTCATATACAGATCTAAACTGGAATAAGACGGTGAACTTAAATCAGTTTAGAGGGGTTATCGATATCAAATATTCCAAAAAATCAAAGAAACTGTGGGCAGTAAATGAGTTGTCATTAGAAGATTATTTAAGGGGAGTCAGTGAAGCAAAAGCGGATGCCCCTAGCGAACATCTAAAAGTGATGGCTATCGTCGAACGCAGCTATGCCTGGCATCATATAAAGAATGGAGGCAAACACGAGGGGGAGCCTTTTATCTTAAAAAATAGCCGTGGAGGTAATGGTGACGATCAGATATATCAGGGTTATTTAGCCGAACTTAGACTGCCTACAATTGTCAGTGCCGCAGTGGCGACCAGAGGCAGCGTTGTCACCTACCTTGGAGATCCTGTCATCACACCCTACTCTAGCAATCCCGGGGGTAGGACGCTTTCTCCGCAAGAGGCAGGTTGGGGAAATCTTAATTGGCCGTGGGTCAAATCTGTTCTCGATCCGGATACCGCCGGCATGGTTAAAAACGGACACGGAGTCGGCCTATCCGGTGTCGGATCGCTAAAGCGAGCCGAGCGGGGTGAAAAAAACGAAAATATATTAGGATATTATTTTCCTGGAACCTCAATCGGCCAAGTACCAAGCGATAGTGTCATGATGCGTGTAGCTATTTATGGTGTAGAAGGATAATTTTTGGGCTTTCATACGTTAGGCGTGAAAGCAAAAGATTATAAGTAATTTGCTATTTCGAACTATTAGTCTTTCAAACCTAAATTTGATTTCAACACTAATTAAAAAAACAATTATCTTTAGCTTGTCATTTAACAAGCAATAAATCTTTTTATTTCTTTCTTTTCTCCTGAGACTCTATCGCGTTTACGCCTTACGGTTTTCTCTTCCTATCAACCATCTTTCAAACTACAATAAGACGAATTCTTTTAAAGTATCGGTGTAACACATTTGAACAAAAAAATTAGAAAAAAAGCAGTATTGATAGATGGGAATAGCCTCGTTTACCGCGCATTTTTTGCTCTGCCGACGACACTGGCATTACCTTCGGGACAAGTTACAAATGCCGTATATGGATTTACATCCATGCTTATCCGCCTGCTCATCGATGAACGACCCGACCGGATAGCCGTCGCCTTTGATACCGCGGCCCCGACTTTTAGACATAAGGCGTATAAAGAATATAAAGCTCACAGAGACGAGACCCCAAGCGAACTCATATCTCAATTTCCCCTCGTAAAAGAAGTTCTTGAGGCGCTATCCATCACAACATTGGAGATCGAAGGTTTTGAGGCCGATGATATCCTAGCTACCCTTGCCAAAGACCAGGAAGAAAAAGGATTAGACGTCGTAGTAGTGACTGGTGACAAAGATGCTTTCCAGCTGATCGATGACAACACCAGAGTGATGACCACCAGAAAAGGCATAACCGATATCGTATTCTATGACAGAGATAAAGTAATCGAGCGCTACGGGATCCCTCCTGAGCTCGTTCCCGATTTTCTCGGCCTAAAAGGAGACTCGTCCGACAATATCCCAGGTGTCCCCGGAGTAGGAGATAAGACCGCTGCAAAGCTAATCCAGGAATACGGCCCCATGGAAGAGATCTACCAAAGGATTGAAGAAGTCAAACCCGAGAGGATAAAAAATTTACTTATAGAACATAAAGATGATGCCATGATAAGTAAGAGGCTGGCGACACTCATATTCGATGTACCGGTTGAGAAAGAGTTGAGCGAAATTAGCCCAGAGGGCTGGAATATAGAAGAGATAAAAGAGGTATTTAAAGAGTTAAGGTTCAAAACCCTGTTAGAGCGCTTTATAGAAAACATCGCGGCCGCCGATTCAAATATCGACATTTTTTTACCTATATCATCCAAGATAGAGGTGGTGGAGAGTGCTACAGAGTTTACTGACAAACTTGCTCCATTTAAAGATGCCGCAATAATTGGTTGGTCTTTTGCCTTGGAGGAGAAAGGCAATAACTTAATTGTCTCTATAACCAAAGAAGTGGATGGGGAAAATCTATCTTTAGTTGCTTCAGTCGAGCCAGAAGAACGAACGGTGATAAAAGATTGCCTCGCAGAGTTCACAAATGATCGTTATAAAAGGGTAAATTGTGTCTTTAACCTAAAGGAATCGCTCCCCTTTATTAATAAACTTGGCTTAAGTACTAGTATATTCGACTTTGATCCGGCGATAGCCGCTTATCTTGTTTCAGCTACCGATGAAGATTTTTCAATAGAAACTTTACTGGAAAAATACGTAGAGTTGAAATTACCGGAGACTGAAGGTGTCGCCGAAAAAACCGCATACAGGGGAGCTGCAACGCTGCAACTTTTTAATAAATTGATGCCTATATTAAAAAAAGACGGCCTGAGTGAACTGAACGAAAAAATCGAGCTGCCGCTTGAAAAAACTTTATCAAGGATGGAAGAAGCTGGGGTAGGCCTCGATCTGGAATACTTAAATGAGTTCTCCAAAAAAATAGGTAAAGAAGTAGAAAGATTAAAAAAAGAGATATTGGATTTAGCCGGAGAAGAGTTCAACATCAATTCACCGCAACAACTTAGCCGGATCCTCTTTGAAAAGCTCGAACTTAAACCAGTGAAAAAGACAAAATCGAAATCCGCCTACGCGACAGACGCGTCGGTACTTAACAAACTCAAAGGCGATCATCCGATAATCGGTCTTATCATCAGCTACAGGGAGCTCGCAAAGTTGAAATCTACGTATGTTGATGCTCTACCGCCGCTCATCGACCCTGCTACTAAACGAGTACATACGACTTTCAATCAGATGATAACGGCTACAGGACGCCTTTCTAGCAGCAACCCCAACTTGCAAAATATTCCTGTCCGCAGTGAACTTGGGAAAAAAATTAGAAGAGCTTTTATACCTGCCCATCCTTTGGAAAAACTTCTAGTGGCCGACTACTCCCAGATAGAACTACGGCTCCTTGCCCACCTTAGCAAAGATCCCCTACTGATCAAATTATTTACAGATGATGTCGACTTGCATTTGGCGACTGCGGCGCAGGTGTTCGAGTTAGCCCCTGAAGAAGTAAGCCCTGAAATAAGACGAAGAGCAAAAGCTATCAATTTTGGCATAATATATGGAATGAGCGCATTTGGCCTTAGTGAGCAATTAGGCATAGAAACGGAAGAAGCAAAAAAGTTCATCGATAACTATTTTCAGAGATTTCCTAAGGTCAAGAAATATCTCGAATCATCGATTGCGACCGGATATAATCGCGGATTTGTAACTACTATAATGGGCAGGCGAAGAAATATGCCCGAACTAAAAAACTCTAATTACCAGGTCCGTTCTTTCGGAGAAAGAGTTGCCACAAACTTCCCCCTCCAAGGAAGCGCCGCCGATATCATAAAACTAGCGATGATAAAAATCGATGATCGACTAATCAGCGAAGGGTGGCAGACCCGGATGGTACTCCAAGTCCATGATGAATTGATATTCGAAGTACCCCCCCTCGAAGAGAATGCCGCATTCAGAATGGTAAAAGAGGAGATGGAAAAAGTCTTTGAACTAGACGTGCCCTTAAGTGTCGATCTATCCTTTGGAAACAATTGGGGCGAAGCAAAGTAGAGTATTGACCAGTTGAAAGGCAACCGCGGTAAAAAAAATCAGATTTGGGAAAAAAACAAAGAAAATTAATAAAATCATGCTATAATACAGCAGTACATCGTCGCTATATGACGGTTGCAATAAATTTTAGGAGGCTCGGTAGATGGCAGAAGTTGAGATAGAGAACTATACGGAGTCAGGTTACATAAGAGATAAAGATGGAAACCTGATTCCTGATTATGATATGACTATCAAGGTGTTTGATGATGGTGATGTTATATCCGGTACTATCGTCCAGATAGACCGGGACGAAGTCCTTGTTGATGTAGGATACAAATCAGAGGGCGTCATTCCCTTGAATGAACTATCAATCCGAAAGGGAGTGAATCCAGAAAACATCATTGAAATAGGCGATGAGATCGATGCCCTAGTTTTGCAAAAAGAGGATAAAGACGGTCGCCTGATTCTTTCCAAGAAACGTGCTGAATTCGAAAAATCATGGGATGTAGTTGAAAACCACAGCAGAGAAAAGAATCCCATAGGAGGAACAGTCATCGAAGTCGTTAAAGGCGGCTTGATACTAGATATCGGCCTTCGCGGTTTTCTGCCGGCATCTTTAGTCGATGTCAGGCGAGTACGGGACCTAAACCAGTATATCGGTGAAAAACTTGATTGCCTTATTATTGAAATCGATCGTAACCGAAATAATGTCGTACTATCTCGCCGAGCCGTCATAGATGATGAGAGAAAACACGAGCGTAAAAAGATATTGGATAACATCAAAAAAGGAGATACGGTCAAGGGAACGGTATCAAGTATCGTCGATTTCGGCGCCTTCATAGACCTTGGCGGACTAGACGGTCTTGTCCATATCTCGGAGTTATCTTGGTCGCATGTCGATCACCCCTCAGAGGTCCTCGAGTTAAGCCAAGAAGTTGAAGTTAAAGTATTAGATATTGATACTGAAAGAGGCAGGGTCTCCCTGGGTTATAAGCATACGCAAGAGAACCCATGGCAAGAAATGATCGCTGATTTTAATGTCGGTGATGAATTGCCTGGTAAAGTGATCAAAGTCGTGCCTTTTGGTGTCTTTATCGAACTGCTTGATGGTGTTGAAGCTTTGATACACAATTCTGAATTTGAAAATTCTGAATGTAATGCCAAGGTCGGCGATGAGATGACCTCAAAGATCGCGGAGATCGACGTCGACAGAAGACGCATTAGCATGACGCTTGGCCTAAAAGTCGACTCTGAAGATGAGGCTCTCGAGGACAAAGCCGATAAAGTTGAGTCAAAAACCGAAGAAGTAAGCGAAAAGATAGTCGATGATAGTCCGGCTGCTGAAACGGTGGATGAGACAACGAGCACCGCAAAAGCTGTTGAGGACGCTGAAGTGGCTGTCGAGGAAGCACTCGATGACTCGAAGATCAAAAAAGATGCAGGCAAAAGACTTCTTAAGAAGAAAAAGGAAGACGACGAAGAAGCATCTGATAAAGAACCGGAACCGGGTTCACTAGAAGATGTGCTTAAGCAGATGAAACAGGCTACAAAACCAGAAGATGAGTAAGTAACTTATTTGATCGGTAAAGAGCACCGGACAAGCGGTGCTCTTTTTTTTTATGATTTTCGCAGGGTAATCTTGTGTGCTAGAATTTTTAAAGGTGATCAAATATGAAAATTGGAATAACCGGAGGAATAGCTTCAGGCAAGACCACTGTTACAACTATTCTTTCCGAGCTGGGAGCTGAAATATTATCCGCCGACATCGTTGCTAAAAAAGTAATGATGAGGGGTACAGATGAATACGACGATATCGTTGCCCATTTTGGAGAAGACATTTTAGATCCAAGCAAGGACATCGACCGGACTAAGCTTGGTGAGATAATCTTTAAAGATGAAAATGAGCGTCATCTTTTAAACAATCTGACTCACCCAAAAGTAATAGAGCTGATTAAAGCGGAGATGAAAGAATTTGAGGCCAACAGTATGGTAGCAGTCGAAGTCCCTCTACTCGTAGAAGCTGACATGAATGAGATGTTCGATCAAATAATCGTTGTTGCAACTACCCCTGAAACCCAGTTTAACCGGCTTCTGGAAAAAGGCCTGAATGAAAAAGAAGCATTGGGGCGGATAAGTTCGCAAGCGACTAATGAAGAAAGATACCCTTACGCAGATTATATCGTAATCAATAAGAGCTCTTATGAAAATTTAAGACGTGATGTAGAAGATCTATATTCAAAGCTGAAAGGTCTAGATGAGTGAAAAGATTACTATTATTGATTTCAGTCATTTTAATAACTCTTGCGGTATCTGCATCAATGGCAACGCCACACATTCAAAGAGCCCTCTATCCCCTAAAATACTCGACAATCATAGATAAATACTCTCAAAAACTCGAATTAGACCCTTATTTGATCGCCGCGATCATCTATGAGGAAAGCAGATTTAAAAAAGATTCCCGTTCCGGAGCTGGTGCGCTAGGACTAATGCAGATCATGCCGGAAACCGCCAAATGGATTTCGAGCAAATCCAAAATGGATATCAATGATGGGAAGCTTTTTGAACCTAAGGAGAACATCGCTCTTGGAACCTGGTATTTTAGTTGGTTGCTAAATAAATACCAGAGCGAGACCCTCGCACTGGCCGCCTATAACGGCGGTGACAAAAATATCGATAAGTGGCTGGATGAGCATGAAGATATCTCGGAGGAAGAGTTCATTAAAAAAATACCTTTTGAAGAAACAAGAAATTACGTTGAAAGAGTCCAGATAAGCAGATCAAAATATGAAACTTTATATCCAAAGGAGTTCTAGATAAGTGGATTCGAAATCTAAATTTTCACTAGTAAGTAGCTATGAGCCAAAAGGAGACCAGCCTCAAGCCATCGAAGACCTGACAATCGGAGTAGAGGCCGGCCATAAGTATCAGACCCTACTAGGAGTAACCGGCTCAGGTAAAACCTTCACTATGGCTAATGTCATCGCTCGTGTTCAGAAGCCGACGTTGGTGATGGCGCCGAACAAAACTTTGGCTGCGCAGCTTGCCAGCGAACTCCGCGATTTTTTCCCAAATAACGCCGTCGAATACTTTGTAAGCTACTATGACTACTACCAGCCTGAAGCTTATATACCGAGATCGGATATATATATCGAAAAGGACTCAAGCAGAAATGAAGAGATAGATAAATTAAGACATGCGGCGACGAGCGCCCTGTTTTCTAGAGACGATGTCATTATCGTAGCCAGTGTATCCTGTATTTACGGTCTTGGTTCACCGGAAGAGTACGCCTCTCAGATGGTACGATTATCAAAAGGAGAGAGCGCCGATCGTGATGATATCTTGAAGAAGCTTGTCGATATTCAATATCAAAGAAACGACTATAGCCTCGTCCGCGGTACTTTCAGAGTTCGCGGTGATGTCGTTGAAGTCTTTCCATCCTACGAGGAAGCGCCGCTTCGAATTGATTTCTTTGGAGACGAGGTAGAAAGAATAATCCAACTGGACCCGATCACAGGAGAAGTGCTGGCTGACCTTCCCCGCCTGGCGATCTTCCCCGCCTCCCATTTTGTCGCCTCCGAAGCGATAATGAAAAAAGCGGTCGTCTCGATAGAGGAGGAACTGGTCGAACGTTTAAAGGTGCTAAAGAGGGAAGATAAATTGGTCGAGGCCCAGCGCTTAGAGATGAGAACAAATCACGATCTGGAAATGATCGAAGAGACGGGAATGTGCGCCGGTATCGAAAACTACTCCCGACACATGACTGGACGATCGCCGGGAGAGCCTCCCTACACTCTAATCGATTATTTCAATAAAAATTTTCTGGTAATAATAGACGAATCTCATATCACCGTTCCCCAGATACATGGGATGTACGGCGGTGATAGGTCGAGAAAAGAGAACCTTGTAGATTACGGTTTTAGACTTCCCTCCGCTTTGGATAACCGCCCCCTTATGTTCGATGAATTCGCATCACTCGTCCCTCAAGCCATCTTCGTCAGCGCCACGCCCGGAGACTGGGAATTATCGGTGTCTAACAAAATCACTGAGCAGATCATACGGCCAACCGGTCTTTTAGACCCAGAGATTGTGGTAAGAGAGACCGAGGGCCAGATTGACGATCTCATCCATGAGATAAGAGAGGTCGTTAAAAGAAAAGAGAGAGTGCTTGTTACAACTCTAACGAAAAAGATGGCAGAGGACCTTACCGATTATTTTCTTGAAATGGATATCAAAGTCAGATATCTGCATTCAGATATAGGAACGATCGAGAGGATAGAGATAATAAGAGATCTAAGGGCAGGAAAATTTGACGTGTTAGTCGGGATCAACCTTTTAAGAGAAGGGTTGGACCTTCCCGAGGTTTCACTAGTAGCTATTCTCGACGCTGATAAAGAAGGTTTTCTTCGCAGCAAACGTTCTCTTATCCAAACGGTCGGACGAGCCGCCAGAAACGTTCTCGGACAGGTAGTCATGTATGCCAATAAAATGACTGATTCGATGAAAGATGCCATAGATGAGACCAACAGGCGCCGAATAAAACAGCTTGCCTACAATGAAGAAAATAACGTTAAACCCGAATCGATCCAAAAAGCTGTTTCAGATATTATCCAAGCAACAAGAGCTACCGAGAGTGCGGCGGAATTAAAAAGAAAAAGAGAAACAGAAGACAGGCTAAAAGAGATGCCCAGAGACGAGCTAGAAAGGTTGGTATTCGGCCTCGAAGAAGAGATGCACGTGGCTGCCGAGGAGCTAGACTTCGAATATGCAGCCGAACTCCGGGACCAGATAAAAGAGATGAAAGAAGATTTGAAAAAAAAGAAGAAATTATTTAAGTAAAGAAGAACTTCTAGATGACGATCTCATCTAAAGCCTAATTTCCTAAGCTGCTTTATCGTCCTTTTTAAAACTAAAAAGGCCATTTCTGAATAGAGAAATACAGATGTCGACGATTTCCTTGTCGTAGAGAATTCCGGAATTTTCAGAAATCACTTTTAAGGCAATATCGATTGAAGTTGCTGGCCGGTATGGTCTGTGAGAGGACATCGCTTCGATCGTATCTGCCACCGCTAATATCTTTGCCTCCACCATAATATCCTTTTCCTTTAATCCATGAGGGTACCCGGAACCATCTAGTCTCTCATGCGTCTGGAGAACGATTTCCGCGATCGGATAGGGAAATTCTATCTTGGAAAGGATCTTATAACCCATCGTAGAGTGAGTCCTAATAAGAGACATCTCCTCTTCACTAAGTGAACCTGGCTTAAAAAGTATCTCAAGAGGAATAGCGATCTTGCCGACATCGTGAAGTTTTCCGGCCATCCTTATCGCCTCTAATTTCTCATCTGATAAACCAAGCCTGGCGCCGATTGCTTGTGCTAGCTTGCTAACACGCTTCTCATGGCCGAACGTATAGGCGTCTCTTGTCTCACCCATAAAAGCTATCGTCTCCACAACCTGATCTATTATTCTTTTCAGTTTTGTTACATGCAGTTCAAGATCGTGAGTCCGCTTTACGACTCGCTCCTCTAGCAGCTTATTATCAAGTCGTAGTTCAGCTTTAACTTCTTTAAAACTTCGTTCAGCCATATCAAATGGGGCCAAACACTCATCAAAGAACCTCTCACAGATTTCCAACTTCTCTATTACTTCCTTTACTGTAGAGGTCTGATTGAGTAGCTCTGCTATTGTTTGCTTATGGATCGACTTCATTTCTAAGATACCTATATCCTTCTGCATGGCTAATCTTCCGAGTTCATAGGCGTCTTCTAAAAGAGACTCGTTTGAGGTATCTATATACTCAGTAATCGATTTCTTATAATCATGGCATAATTTATTAATATTCATCTCTTAGAATACTCATCTCTTTGATAACTTTTGTTGCCCGCTAAATAATTAACTGGCTTTGTTTCCCTTGGAGATCCAGTCCAAGCTGCCATTTTTACAGAAAAATGACAAAACTGTTAAAAGAATTCTAAATAATCTTCATGAAATATGTCTACTCTTCTTTATCCTTATGATCCCTCTGCCATCTTATAAATCTTAAGTGTCTTCTGGCCAATGCTTAAGCGGACAATAATGCTGACTATTTATCAAGGATTGATCTGAGCGCTCCTTATAAATGAAGTGAGATTGATCATTATTCAATAGTTTACTCCTTCGAAAAAAGTTCTTTTGGCTTCGATTTGATATTAAATTTCTTCCCAAAAAATAGTTTAAAAAATCAAGCTGCCGTAATCTATGTGTATTAAACAGCTAAAAAATAAAATCGTCAGATTTAACACACATGTAACAAAAAAGCATTATAATCGGATTTTGTAGTAAGTTGACAATCATTTTTTGATGTATCAAGACGAGAAAGGGTGTATTTATGAGTTTATCTCAAGAGGCGGAATACGTACTAAAAACTGTAAAAGAGCGAAACATTCGCTTTGTCAGATTATGGTTTACCGATGTTCTAGGTTTTTTAAAAAGCTTCGCAGTAACACCGGCCGAGCTGGAAACAGCTTTAACCGAGGGTATGGGATTTGACGGTTCATCGATCGACGGTTTTACCAGGATCGAAGAGTCCGACATGATCGCAATGCCTGATCCCAATACTTTCTCAATTATTCCTTGGAGGCCTGAATCGCATGGCGTCGCCAGAATGTTTTGCGATATATATATGCCAGATGGAAAGCCCTTTGAAGGAGACCCGAGGTACGTTCTTAAAAGAAATCTTAAAAGAGCGGCCGATCTTGGCTATACCATGTATGTAGGTCCCGAATTAGAGTTCTTCTATTTTAAAGACTCAAAGAGTACCGAGGTGCTGGATGAAGGCGGCTACTTCGACCTCACTCCACTGGACGCGGCTACCGATCTTCGAAGAAATACGATCTTCGCACTTGAAGCCATGGGGATATCAGTCGAGTACAGCCACCACGAAGTCGCTCCTAGCCAACATGAGATCGATCTAAGATATGCGGATGCTCTCAGTATGGCTGACAATGTAATGACATATCGACTGGCTGTTAAAGAGGTAGCCCAAGAAGCTGGTATTTACGCAACATTTATGCCAAAACCGCTAGGCGGCGAGAATGGAAATGGTATGCACGTTCACCAATCCTTGTTTAAAGGCGACGACAATGCCTTTTACGAATCAAGCGATGAATACCATCTATCTAAAGAAGGTAAATCATATATCGCCGGTATCCTTAAACATGCAAAAGAGATAACCCCCATCTGTAACCAATGGGTAAACTCATACAAAAGGTTGATTCCCGGTTATGAAGCACCAGTTTATATCTGTTGGGCCAGACGCAATCGCAGCGCTCTTGTAAGAGTGCCGATGTATAAACCGGGCAAAGAAACGGCCACAAGAGTAGAGCTTAGAAGCGCAGATCCCGCGTGTAATCCATATTTAGCATTCTCTGTTATGCTCGCCGCCGGACTAGAAGGAATAGAGAAAGGTTATGAATTGGCTCCGGAATCTTCTGACAATATATTCGACATGAGCGAAGCCGAACTCCTCGCCGCCGGCATAGATAATCTTCCTGAAGACCTACATCAGGGGATAGAGATCGCCGAGAGTAGCGAGATACTAAAGAAGGCATTAGGCGATCATGTTCACGAATTTTTTATAAGAAACAAGAAGGCTGAGTGGGATGAGTTCAAGACTCAAGTCACCCCTTGGGAACTTAAAAAATATCTCTCGGTCCTCTAAGCAAATTAGAAGATACCAATCGAAAAGCAAGGGGCCAAACCGGTCTTTTGCTTTTCTTTAATTTAAAGATGAGAAGTGGCAATTATATAAAATCAGGTAAATATGTTAAATTAAGCAGGTAAACGACGTATATTCATATGGTTAATACTTTACTGATAACTGAAGATGAAGCCTTGGCAAGTGAGTTATTAGATTCCACAGCTGGAAGCAGCCTAAAGCTAGTGACCTCAAAAAAAGCCGAATTCGCCGAGATGGAAAATGCCGATATCATTATTATAGACACAAGGTATTCAAATACTAAATCATTGCTTAACAAACCGGTAATCGGGCTATCGATGAATGGAGACTTAGCTGAAAACAAGCTCACATTCTATGATGACTTGATATTCACTCCAATCGATCTTGACCAATTGAACTTAAGAATAAAAAGGCTGCTATTAATATCGACTGATCGAAAGGAAGCAGCTGACAAGATAGAGATCGGCGATATGCTAATAGACTTGGAAAGCTATGAGGTTAAAATAGAGAATCAGCTGATTATACTGACATATAAAGAGTATGAACTACTTAAGTATCTGGCTAGCCATCGGGGCCGAGCGTTCGATCGTCAGACAATTCTTAATCAGATTTGGGATTACGACTATTATGGCGGCACCAGAACTGTCGACGTCCACATCAGACGGCTTCGCGCAAAACTAGGAACTAAATACGGATCCATGATAGAGACTGTAAGACAAGTGGGCTATCGGTTTGCAAAGTAAGTAGTCGAATTATTCATAATAAAGTCAGCTAGCGAATAGGCAAAATTTAAAGTATCATCTTTTCAGGCTGTCTGAGGTAAAACATGGAACAAATATTATTCAGCTTATTCATTATTTTCGTCGGCGCGAAACTAGCCGGCGAAATTTTTGAACGTATCGGTCTTCCGGTTATCGTCGGTGAATTGTTAGTGGGAATGGGAATCGGTTCATATCTACCAAGCCTGCTACGACCCCGCGAGGTCTTTGAGGTCATCGCCGAACTCGGAGTTGTCATACTCTTGTTTACTGTTGGCCTGGAGACGCCCATCAATGAACTGCTCAAGGTGGGGAAAACAGCGGCATTAGTCGCCATCCTTGGGATCATCTTCCCTTTCGTCTTAGGTTTTGGGCTCCTTTTCATTCTCGGTTTTTCCTCAATCGAATCAATCTTTCTTGGAGTAGCATTGGTGGCCACTAGTGTGGGTATAACCGCCAGAGTCCTCGCCGATCTTGGATATCTACAAAGAAAAGAGAGTCAGATAATCCTTGGTGCCGCGGTTGTCGATGATATACTCGGACTTCTAATTCTTGCCATAGTTAGCGGATCACAAACCGGCAACTTCACCCTTCTTAATATGGGTATTCTTGTGGTAGAGGTGATCGCCTTTGTTATAGCATTTATCTATTTCGGCTCCAGGCTTACTAGAATACACGGAACAAAGCTCGATAGGTTAAAGATGAATGAGGCACCCTTAGTAGTGGCGATCGGGGCTACATTCGGCCTGGCGGCGCTCGCCGGCTTTATCGGCATGGCGGCTATTGTGGGCGCCTTTTTAGCGGGAGTCATATTTGCTGAAGTAAACGAGACCTATTCGCTTAGAAAGCAGGTAATCCCCATATACGAGCTATTTGTGCCTTTTTTCTTCGTCGTCATCGGCGCTGAGATCGATCTTGGTATTCTGGCCGACCCCAGGCTACTGGCACTTACTGCCGTAGTCATTATTATTGCGGTGCTCAGCAAGATCGCCGGTTGCGGGCTTGCGGTTATCAACCTCGGAAGAAGGACCTGGTTAAAAGTCGGTGTTGGGATGGTGCCAAGAGGCGAAGTCGGAGTCATTATCGGTCTTTTGGGTCTCTCTCTTGGAGCGATCACTAAGGATCTCTACTCGGTGATAATATTAATGTCTATGATAACTACCCTTATTGCCCCGTTTCTAATAAAATTTGCTTTTAAAGAAATGACACCTATGATCCCAGATGATTCAGCTTAACAAAACGATTGGAACTATCCCCTCTTAAGACGTGTCATTTAACTCATCATCGGACTCAGAATAATCTCCCCACCAGTTACCGATGACCATTGTAAGAGCAATGTAAAAGAGAGTATATCCCGACAACACTTGGAGAGCAGCAAACATCTTCGTATACCACGCCGTCGGCGTAATATCACCATATCCGAGAGTCGTCATGGTAACAACCGTAAAATAAAGAAGATTACCCATTACCGCCGGTTTTGAGCTTGATTGAAATTTTACTGCATCTTCGGACGATCCTTTTGCGTTTTTTATCATTTCGTCCGGAGAATGCGGGGAACGGGTTATGTCTCTTTGTTCATTTTTTTTTAAATCGGGCCAATCGACACCAGACCATAGCCTTTCATTAAAGCCTTGAAATGGTCGCGTCTCCCTTTTCACTATAATATTTCCCTCGGAATCCAAATAATTTCTCTTACTTGCATAATGCTCGAATTTTCTTATCGCATCAATGCGATCACCAAATCCGACCATTGCATAATAGGCACCAGTAAAGGAGATCATTAACGCGAAATACGAAAGTACGATCACGATTATCTGGCGCTCCCTCGGTTGTGGAGTAAATGATCTTTTTACTGCCATAACTACCGTGACAAACGGTCCCGTAATCGTCACCAACAAGATCAAGAGAAGAAGGATGGTCCAAATAAGGGAGGTTGAGTTAGAAAAGGTGCGGCCAAGTATCTCGACAAAGAGTATTGATATTAGAAACGAAACGATAGTCCAGATGATGATCGGACGGGCGACTTTTAGATCCTTTTTTAATTTCATAGCTTGTTCTATTCCCAAATTGAGAGAGCATGACTCGAAGCAAAGGACACTTCTCGAATTGTAAGTTGAAAATTGTAGATATTAAATTGAAAAAGTTGACCGGTTGCGAAAGATTTACTGGGTCGGAGATTACGACAACCGAGCGGTCAAAGTCTCGCTAGTGTCGGGTGCCGATATATTCAACGACTGAAAGATCGAAACCGGCAATTACAGGTTACGGGAAGACGTATAACAAAAAATGTAGCTGTCGAGCTTGCTCGACATTGTTTGCATACTCCTATAGCAAAGCAAGCTTTGCAGCTACAGAAAGTACGTACGCCCTTACAAAGTCAAGGTTTGATAATCGAAAATAGTAGGCAATTAATCTAACTAACAATCAAGCGCTAGCTGTTTCGCACTTGCGCAGATATGGACATGGTGATAACATTTTTATTATTAAATTTTAGAGGTGTAGCAATAATTGTATCCGGTACTAATTAAATTAGGTCCGATTTCCATCCCCTCTTACGGCTTCATGCTCGCTATCGCTTTTATCGTGGGCATTACTCTCTTTTCCAGGGACCTTAAAAGGCGAAAGATGGATCCAGGTATCGCCTATGATCTGGGGATAGCAGCGATAATCGGTGGAGTGCTCGGAGCAAGAACTGCATATGTTCTTGGCCATATAGGAGATGCGCCATTTATGGATCTAGTCCTTCGCGGCGGTCTTGCCTGGTTTGGTGGGCTTATAGGAGCAACACTACTAACATATGTAGTGGCAAAACGAAAAAATTTATCGATACCACTCGTTGCTGATGGAATAGCGCCGGCCGTTGCCATCGGCCATGTTTTCGGACGGATCGGCTGCCTCTTAAACGGCGATGATTACGGTATCGCTACAACTCTACCATGGGCGATGTCATTTCCTAACGGGGCACCACCGACAACCCAGCTGGTACATCCTACCCAGATATATGAAGCAACCCTTCACCTGGGAATATTTATCTTCATCCTAGCGATACGAAATAAGGTCAAAGTTGGTAATCTATTTTTGATATTTCTCGTCTTGGCGGGTACGGAGCGGTTCTTTATTGAGTTTATCCGCACCAACGAGATAATCGTCGGCGGTATTTTTACTATCCACCACTTTGTGGCGCTTGCACTTGTGATCGGCGGATCGGCTGCCCTTTATCTTCGAAGAACTGTAACCTCCGTCGAAGCGGTTAAAAATTAATTATATTATTTTTATTAGTTCTAAAAAGTAAACGCGGATGGACAGATATCGTTTAAAATACACTCGCCGCACAGAGGCACTCTTGCCTTGCAAATATTTCTGCCGTGAGAGATAAGCAGATTACAAATAGCGTACCACCTGTCTTTTGGAAAGACCTCCATTAGATCCCGTTCGATCTTGACCGGATCAATTTCTGTGCTCAATCCGAGTCTATTTGAAAGCCTCTTAACGTGAGTATCGACGGCGATGCCGGCAGTTACGCCATATGCTTCAGAGAGGACGACATTGGCCGTTTTTCTCTGGACTCCGGGAAGGAGTAAAATGTCATCCATCGTTTTTGGCACTTTCCCATCAAATTCTTTTTCAATCATTTGAGCCGAACCTATAATACTTTTGGTCTTATTTCGGTAGAATCCAGCTGATCTTATCTCCTGCTCCAATTCATCTGGATCAGCATCAGCAAAGTCACGACTAGTCTTATATTTTTTAAATAAATTCTTGGTGATCATGTTTACTCGTTTGTCTGTACACTGGGCAGAAAGAATAGTCGCTACTAGCATCTGCTGCGGGTCCCTAAATTCAAGCGCAGTGCTGGCACCGGGATATTCTTTTTCCAGCCTACCAAATATGTTCTTTTCACTATCTGGTTCCATAGGAGGATTTTATCATTTCCTGACAACACGTTTGGTATTAAGTGAAATATCACGGATCATAAGAGCGATAATTACTACCATTAAGGCTATGATTACGTAATTTGTATAATCCATCTTACTTCTGCTCCTTCAACTAATATTACTTTTGGGCGATCTTTCCGATCTCGTTTATTGCTGTTTTCATCTCTTCAACTTGGTCAAGAGGAAAACTAATGCCTCGTTTTGTCGGGAGCCAATCGCCTTTTTCTCCTTTAAAGAAGATTCTAAGATCGGCTCGAGTCTGACCTTTGAATTCTGATATCCTTGCCCTGACCAGCTCAGTATCTCCTTTTTCAAACTCATAAGCTACTTTATCCATGATAACCTCCTCTCAAAAACGAACGTATGTTCTATTTATAATGGCTTTGCATATATGTGTCAAGAGATTTTTAGCAATTAGCCAAGTTTTTCGTAAATCCTAAAGGGAATAAGGATTAGGACATTAGGAAGAAAGGAGATAAAAATTGCTGTCCAAAATGAGAATTCAGATACTGATTGCCCTACTTCTTGTCACAGTAGTATTATCCGGAGTCAACCTTGTCTCAAGCGGGACAAACGAAAAAAAAGCTCCTGAGGCCGAAGCGCAAGAAGACGATAAAATTTCTTCACCACCGGTAGATTTTACAAAGATCGTAAAGAAACAGGAACAAGGAGTCGTTTCTATCGAAGTCGAAAATAAAGAAGATTCCAGTGAGCTTCCCGACGGCCATCCGCCTATTCCGCCAAAGTTTAGAAGTAGCGAGGGTTCAGGTTTCATTGTCTCCAAGAAAGGACTAATACTTACGAACAACCATGTCATAAGTAACGCGAAAGACATTACCGTAAAAACATCTGATAAGAAAAAATATGATGCGAAGATTGTCGGGCGTGATCCTGCCAACGATGTAGCTTTGATTAAAATAAAACCCAAAGAGGATTTAAAAGCTCTATCATTAGGCGATTCAAAAGATATTGATACCGGAGAATGGGTGATCGCCATGGGTAATCCTTTGGGCCTTGAGAACAACGTCTCCATAGGGATCATCAGCGCCAAAAAAAGAGAGTTTCCAGACTTACCTCTTGTAGATTTCATACAGACCGATGCTGGCATATACCCTGGGAGTAGTGGTGGCCCATTGATCAACGGGGATGGAAAAGTAATCGGTATGAATACGGCGGCAATACCCGATACGGAAATCGGCCTTTCAGTTCCAGTAAACAGGATTAAAAAATTAATCCCCAAACTTAAAAAGGGAGATATTAAGCGCGGTTTTCTAGGTGTTTATGCTATCGATCCCGAGGAAGAAACCGGCCTATCGGACCTTCCCGAGGGAGCGATGATTGAAATGATCGGAGCTGATAGCCCCGCTGAAAAAGCGGGCCTGATCGAAGGCGATATAATCACTGAATTCGACGGAGAAAAGATAAAAAATCCTGAAGATCTAGCGAGAGCCGAGGCAAAAAATAAGCCTGGGGAAGACGTAGAGATAGTCGTCGATAGAGATGGAAAGGTTGAAAAGGTAAAAGCGACTCTGGATGAAGATACCGGAGCAGTGGAAGAATAAATTACTCTAATCTAACTTTTGGGTCTTTTATCTTCAAAAGAATGCGGCTTATGGCATAAGTCGCATTCTACGTCTTTAGCCTTTTTAAATGGTTGATCGAAATCATCGAATCCCATATCACCGTCAATGACCTCATCGGCCGCGTCTTTATGGCATTTAAGGCAAACTTTAGCGGTAGGTCTTGGGATAAAATCATCATCATGTTCCCCGTGGCAATCAATGCAATCGACGTCTTCTTGCGCCATCTCGGTTGCGTCATAGTCGGCTACGAGTTTGGGGTCGGATAGACCGTGACAAGCGCGACATTCAAAAAAGTCAGAGGCATCGACATCAGTCGTACCAAAAGTTTTTTCAGCAAGATCTTTGTCCCGGTGGCAGACGCTACATTCGGAGGTGGCTGTTTTACCATCGATCTCCCTCTCGTTACCAGGCATATGACATCTCATACATCCTTCCATCATCTTCATCCCGTTAAAGTAGGGAAAATCTCTCGCTCCCAAGTGGGTAATCCGGTTGTGACAGTCGGTGCAGGTCATAATACCTAATTCCAGATGGTCCTCATGATCGATTTTTATCTTTGTCTTGGCTCTATTATCCGCATTGACATCCATCTTATGGCAACGCTCACAAACATTGCTTTTCATCTCTTTAGAAAGTTCGCTATTCTTATTGATTATCTTGGGATAATCGCCCGTAAAATGTGCATAGACTTCACCTAAAGTCTTTATGTCTTCAACTATGAAAGTTACCACTCCCCCGACAGGCATGTGGCAGGCAAGACACTCTATGTTCCCATGTTCCGACGCTTTCCACTTTTTATACTCAGGTCTCATCTCATGGCAGAATATGCACGTCTGGGAACCCCCAAGATAAACAGCGTTGCCGATCACTATCAGACCAATAATGGAGCCGATGGTGACGATAATACTAATGACAAGAAGGATTCCACCTGTTCTCGTTCTCCTTAGAAGGATCCAGAGGATGAGTCCGATGAGGAAGAGGGCAAGCCCAAATAGAAAAGTCGTGAAATATAGAAACTGGACCATATTTGATACTGACATAATCGCCTTGGTTGATTATGATTTTTATTTCCAACCAAGCTTGTTTTAAACGAAAAAAGACCCGCTACCACAAAGTAGTAGCGGGTCTTAATCTTAATTACTATTTACGTCTTCTCACCACAGCTACCACAAAACTTAGCTCCGGGTTCAAGACTTTCACCGCAATCACTACAGAACTTTTGAGCTTTGGGTTTCGGTTTAGGCTTAGACTTAGCATTGGCCTTCGGTTTTGACGCGTACTGACTTGATTTATACTGTTTACCTGATGGCCCAGACGATGCTGTCCTTACTCTCCATACGCCGACCATAATAGCCGTCGCAATAACGCCTAGAATAAAAACTACGGCGATTATCGTGTTGGTCCTGCTGCTATCACCAGCCGCGGCTGTCGTTCCCCCGGTTGTGCTGACCTGACCGGGCTGCGAGTTTTCTGATGGAGTATTATTATCTTTACTATAAGTGGCCTTATAGCTAAACTCTCTTTCCGCCGGAATATTCGAAAATGAATAGTTGTGATATTCATATTTATCGACAGTTTGAACATCAGATGAGACCGGCTCCGCCTTAAACTCGGTTGCCCCGACCGGCTTTTCGATCTCAACAGAGAGATTATTTATGTTAGCCGCGGTCTTAAATTTTAAGTCGAGATCTCGCACTTTCTCTGTCCCGATCGTATTGTAATAAATCTCCGCCTGGAATTCGGGATTGGTAGTTGTAAAAGTCAGAACGTCGTAGTCTTCTTCGCCCGGCGTGACAACATGGGAGTTCCATGCCTCGTTATATTGATATTGGCCATTAGAGCCTACAGCCGCGGTCGAAGAAACTCGAGCTCCTTTGGGAATGTAGATCTTTACCGTCGCCGGAAGCTTTACGTCGCTTGGAAACAGCCCTCTAAAAATAAGTAAAACAGATTGGCTATCATGCTCGGGCCAGTATGAGACCTTTAACTGATCGTAAGTTAAAACATCCTCGTGCGAACCGTCATGTTCCGCCAATGCCGGCAATGAAGCTGATCCGAGAAGCACTAAGACGATCAAGGCCAAAGCGATCAAATTGAACTTTTTTTTCATAAATATTCTCCCTTTTTAATAATTAGCACTTTTTTTAAGCCGTTTGACTATTTACTAGAAAGCACCGCTATAAATAATAAGCTGATAACTGGTAATTAACAAGATGCAGACGGCAAATAAGGGAGAACTTAACAAAAAATCATACTTATTCTCAGTCGCCCTTTATGATGTCATAACCCATATAATCCACCAATGCGTCCGGTACCTTTATGCTTCCATCTCTCTGTTGATAGTTTTCCATAATCGCCGCTACTGTCCTTCCAATCGCCAGCCCAGAGCCGTTTATCGTATGTAGAAATTCCGGTTTATCACCCTTCTTCGGGCGAAAGCGGATATTCGCTCTTCGTGCCTGAAAGTCGGAAAAATTACTGCAAGACGATATCTCCTTATATCCGTTAGCAGAAGGCATCCAGACCTCAAGATCATAACACTTGGTAGCTGCAAAACTTAAATCACCAGTAGCAAGGATCACTACCCGATAGGCCAAGCCAAGCAATTTTAATATATCTTCCGCATTTTCCGTCAAAGACTCATGTTCAGCAGCCGACTCCTTTGGCCTCACAAATTTTACCAACTCGACCTTGTTAAATTGATGCTGCCTAATGAGTCCTCTCGTCTCCCTGCCATGCGCTCCTGCTTCCCTTCTAAAACAAGGGGTATAAGCGGCGTATTTTATGGGAAGATCATCTCCATCTAGTATTTCATCCCTATAAATGTTAGTAACCGAAACCTCTGCTGTCGGTATCAGATAAAGACCGTCTTCCTCACACTTAAACATGTCTTCTTCCAGTTTCGGAAGTTGGCCCGTGCCTCGGAGAGATTCCGCATTTACAAGAATCGGAGGAAATACTTCAGTGTAGCCATTCTCCCTAGTATGCACATCCAGCATCAGATTGATAAGAGCCCTTTCCAGCCTGGCGCCGGCTCCCATATATAGAGAGAATCTGGACTTAGCGATCTTTACCGCCCGCTCAAAATCGAGGATGCCGAGGTCCTCACCCAGTTCCCAGTGTGGTTTTGGATCAAATTCAAATTTTGGAATATCTCCCCACTTACGGATCTCTTGATTATAAGTCTCATCAGGTCCGATAGGAGTATCAATATCTGGAATATTTGGTATGGTGAGAAGAAGGGATTCGATCTCAGCCTCTAGCGGCCGCAAGTGCCCCTCAAGCTCGGTTATCTCTTCGCCAATCTTTGAAGTCGCTTCCTTGATCTCACCAGCTTTTTTTTCAAGATCCTCACTCGGATTGCCATCCTTTTTCAATATCCCGATCTTCTTCATCAGCTCGCCAACGCTTTTTGAATTCTCGTTTCTTGTGGCCCTTCGGGTCTCGATCTCCTGAAGAATATCTCTTTTTCTCTTGTCGAGCTCCAAAAGTCCATCGAGATCGACAACAACGTCTCTTTTTTTAAGAGCATCTTTTACTACTTCTACGTCTTCACGAATATACCTGAGATCAATCATTATTCGTAACCTTCGGATATGAACCGAGCAGCTTTACCTCTCTTAACTTTTTTCGCAGCCCGTTTATTATTGTCGAGATATTTTCATCCTCGATATGGCCCTCTAGATCGATAAAAAAGTAATATTCTCCAAGAGCTTTTCTTGTAGGCCGTGATTGGATCTTGGTAAGATTAACATCATTTTTAGCAAACGCTTGCAATATTTCCAGAAGACTTCCCGGCCTATCCTGCTTGATAAAACAGACAATGGACGTCTTATCCCGACCGGTCTTTTTGGAAATCTTATCGCCCAGCATCACAAACCGGGTTTGATTATCCTTAAAATCTTGAATATTCTCATCCAAGATCTTTAGCCCATAGATCTCTGCGGCAAGCCTTGTGGAAATGGCAGCAGCGTTAGCCTTTTCTTCGGAGACGATCTTAGCCGCCTCAGCGGTCGCGTTTGCCGCTTCGATATTTGCGCTCGGAAAATTTTTTAGAAGATATCCTCTGCACTGAGCTGTAGCTTGCGGATGAGAGATGACCGTTTCCAGTTTATCTTTCGTGAGGTCGAAACGACTTATCAAATTATGGGAGATCTCATAGACAAATTCCTGTTCGATCAGGACGTCAGCCTCGAATGTCAATACATCCAGGGTAGTATTGACTGAGCCCTCTATAGAGTTCTCTATCGCCACAAATCCCTTATCGACTTCGCCTTTTTGGACAGCATTGATTACCTCGGAAATACTCGGCAGCGGCTTTGTCTTTTGGTCCTTATCGATTATCTTTCTTAACGCTTCTTCGGTAAAGGTCCCCCGCGGCCCAAGAAATCCAATCGTTGACTTCGTCACCCTTTTGACCCCAGTTCGATTGCTTCTTCACTAGTATAATCTGCAGAAGATGATAGCGCTTTAGCGACAGCCTCTTCTTCCTCTACTGAAAGCGAAGACGAAGCTATTCCGTCGGTAATGAGCTTGGTATACACTCTTCCTTCATTTCGCCCATTGATTGAAGAGATGATCAACCCATCCCCATTATCGTCCAAAAGGGCGGCCGAAAAACTGAATTCACCGCCTATATCATGAAAGGCGTCGTATCTTACTAGGCCCACAGCTCTAATTGATTCATTGATCATTTTATGATGTTTCTTTAAGACATCCGCAAGCGACAATTGGCGTCGTGACAACTCCTCAATATCGCTAATAAGGTTGCTTAGCACGTCGATAGCGTTATCACTACTTATAAGTTTTGATCCTACACGCTTTTTTTCGGTGCTTATCTTTTTAAGTTTTATCGTAAGGACCACTAGCCAGATCGAAATAATCGCCAGCAGTCCCCAGGCGATAATATGAAGTTTATCAAAATCATTTATCATCGGGCTTCTTTCCTTAATAAATAGATAACGATATGGCACATAATTATATAGTAGTGGCATTTATATGGAAAAAAATATTTTATGATTGTCTTTAACTATCAAACAAGTATATTTAAAAGCAAATGGATAACGAATTATTAAGAGAGACTTTAAAAAGTATTGAAAAGGGCGAGTTGTCGGTTGACAATGCGTTCGCTAACTTAAAAAAAATGGCTTTTTCCGATATCGGTTTTGCCAAAATCGACCACGGAAGAGCTTATCGAACCGGCCACGATGAGGTCATATTTTGTCCCGGAAAAACGCCGGATCAAGTAAGAATGATAGCTATAGAGCTGGGTACATGCGGAAAATTGTTGGCGACAAAGGCAACTATGGAGCAGTATAAAGCAATAAAAGAAGAGTTCGAAGAAGTAATTTATTATAAAAGCTCAGGCACGATAACGTTAAAGGCCGAAGAAACTGAAAATACGGGATCTGTTCTTATCTTATCAGCTGGTACATCGGATCAGGCAATCGCAGAAGAGGCTATCGTCACTGCCGATTTTCTTGGAAGCGAATCAAAGTTGGTCGCCGACGTCGGCGTCGCCGGCATACACCGCCTCTTCTCCCATCAAGAGGAGATCGACAAGGCAAATGTCATCATTGTCATCGCCGGCATGGAAGGGGCTCTGGCAAGCGTGGTCGCCGGCATTTCTACCGTGCCCGTTATCGCCGTCCCTACCAGTGTCGGATACGGTGCCAGTTTTAATGGTCTGGCAGCTCTCCTTACAATGATGAACTCTTGCGCTCCCGGCGTCGCCGTCGTAAATATAGATAATGGTTTCGGAGCGGGCTATCTTGCGCATATTATTAACAGCGGTTCTAACTGAACTAGCAGATAGGAGCCTTTATGAGGGTAGCGTATTTTGATTGTTTTTCCGGTATAAGCGGCGATATGGTAATCGGCGCTTTGTTGGAAAGCGGCGTTGATTTTGACCAATTAAAAACAGAGCTGGAGAAACTTCCGCTCACTGAATATGAGATAAAAAAGAAGCCGGTCTTAAGAGGAAAGATCGGAGCGACGAAAATATCTGTCTCTGCATATGAAAGAGGGATCATCAGGACCTGGTCGAATATCGAGAAGATGATCGATGATAGCGACCTTTCCGCTTTCGTTAAAGAAAAAAGTAAGGATGTCTTTTTGATCCTTGCTAAAGCTGAAGCAAAAGTCCATCGCATTGATATCGATAAAGTCCACTTTCATGAAGTCGGCGCTATCGACTCCATCATCGATATAGTCGGCGCTGCCATAGGCTTTGAAATTCTCGAGATCGATAAGATCATCTTCTCACCGCTTCCCACCGGAATAGGGATGACACGAAGCCAACACGGTATGATACCTATCCCGGCACCGGCAACGGCTGAGATATTAAAAGATATCCCAATATATTCATCGGGGATAACCAGCGAACTTGTCACACCGACAGGTGCGGCGATCGCCAGTTCTTTCGCAGATGAATTCGGAGATCTGCCGCCGATGCGAGTCGGATCTATCGGATACGGCTCGGGCAGAGAAAAATTGGAACTTCCCAATTTGCTTCGGTTATTCATAGGAGATAGTGATGACCTTGCCGACCTCGAACAAGTTACTCTACTAGAGACCAATATAGATAATAACGATCCTGAGATCATCGGTTATTTAATTGAGAAACTTCTTGAAAAAGGTGCGCTCGACGTATGGACAACACCGATAAATATGAAAAAAAATCGCCTGGCTACCGCTCTTAGCGTCCTTTTACCGATCTCTGATGAACGGGAATTTCTTTCATTAATATTTTCCGAAACGGATACGCTGGGTGTAAGAGTTTCGACGAAACTAAGGCACGCTTTAAGAAGAGAAATAATAAGCGTCGGGACCATCTTCGGGGAAGTAACGGTTAAAATCGGTTATTTTGATGATAAAGTTGTTAGCATGTCCCCTGAATATGACGAATGCCAAGCATTAGCAGAAAAACATAATGTCCCACTAAAGCGGGTCTACGAAGCTGCTAAGAGCGCCGCCGGCGAGAAACAAAAGTTGTGAGGATCAGCTGCGCCTTATTATCAGTGAAAGAATAAAAAACGCGGTATTAGTCAGCACTATCATAGGGCCAGGCTGAAGGTCTAGAAAATTTGCCAGTACCATCCCCACGATTACCGCAATAAAGCCGATCGATACCGCTAAAATGGTAACAGTCCGAAGGCTTCTACCGATATTTTTAGCCGCCGCCGGGGGGATGATTATCAGGGCTCCGAGCAGAAGGATGCCGACGATCTTAATCCCTATGGCTATCATGACAGTAAGCAGCAAAAGTAAGGCAAATTCCGATGATTCCACCGATTGGCCTTCGCTCTGAGCGAAATCGGTCGACAGAGTAAGCCTGGTAAAATCCTTATACTTATATAAAGTAAGGGCGATTACCACCAACCCAAAAAAGATCCCCAGTATGGCGTTGATAGCTGAAATACCGGTTATTTCGCCAAATAGTGATTCGAGAAGCTCCTCCGATGAAGGGGCAAGCAGCGCCCCTATCGCCAGACTGGTAGTAAAAAAAACACCGACAATAGCATCTATCGGAAGCGTTGTATAGCGCTCGATCATGATAATACTTATGACCCCGGCAAAGAGAAAAACGATTGCTCCTATCGTCGGGCTGATCCCGACCAGCACCGCGATACCGATGCCCGGAAGTGCCACATGCGATAGCGCGTCCCCGGCTAACGATAACCGGTATAAGACGATAAATATGCCTAGTAGAGCTGCGCTGACTCCGACGACGGCACCGACGACGAAACTGAGGCCTAAGTTAAGCTCCATTTTATCTAATCTTCCTGACTCTTCTTATGACTTATCTTCCTCATCACCATGATCATGTTCGTAAAAACCGATATGAGGCCCGTATAGTTCCTTTAATTGCTCAGGTGTCAGTACCTGGCTTGGCATGCCAAAACAGGCCATCTTGCGGTTAATGCAGATAACATTGTTTGCGTATTGGTAGACGATGCTTAGATCATGTGAGACCAAGACGATTGTGATGTCAAGCTCATGATTAATCTCCCGCAATAATCCATAGATGCTCATCTCTGAGCCGATATCGATGCCGGCGGTCGGTTCGTCAAATAGAAGCAGATCCGGTTTTCCAAATAGAGAATAAGCAATAAATACCCGTTGCAACTGTCCCATAGAAAGCTCTCCCACCCGTTTGCCGCTAAGTTCTTCGACGCCTGTATGAGATAGAGCTTTTTTTATATCATTTATCTGGGCGTTAGATGAAAACCAGAAAGATCTCTGCCCCGTCTTTAACAGAAACAGCTCTTCAACGGTGAGCGGATAAGTATGGTCGAATTTGAATCTTTGGGGAACATAGCCGATCTTTGCAACGGAGTGCCAATGAATATTGCCCTCGTAGGGGATCAGCCCCATGATCGCGTGAAGAAGAGTAGTCTTTCCAGCGCCATTTGGACCGATTATAGCGACGATATCACCTTTTTCGATGTCGAATGAGACATCTTCTATCACATAATCTCCGTTTATCTTGACGGAGAGGTCCTTTACCTCCAGAAACAAAAAAATCCTTTTCACCGGTTGCACGGTAATTCTACCACATTATCATCCCCCCTAATCCAGCACGAAATGGTATTATACATTTGTATGTGATTTTTTATTTTATCTATCATTACCAGGCATGACTCTTCTATTTTTACTCTCCTAGCTCCGTTTACCTGCCATGGGGGTGGGTATTAATAAATTGAGATAATCTTACCTGCTCAACTTGAGAAGGGAGGGTGACAAATGATTACTTACATGCTGGCACGATTAGATGCATTAAGAGACGAAAGAGGCGCAAGCGCCGTCGAATATGCTTTATTAGTATCATTAATTGCTCTTGCTATTATCGCAACAGTCATATTACTTGGCGGTCGACTTAACGCTATATTCCAGTCCATAGTCAACGGAATATAGATAGAGAAGCCTAAAGAATAAAAGATGGCCAAAGGTTATTGAAAGCGTAAAGGGTGTAAGCGCTAAAAAGGTAATCTTTGGCCATAGTTATTTAAGTGAGATGTTTCATATGTATTGGCTTAGCAAAAAAATGAGACATGAAGATCAAAAGGGCGCTAGCGCAGTGGAACTTGCACTAGTGTTGCCGATTCTTGTTGCCCTTATTTTTGGTATATTCCAGTTCGGGCTGGTCTTCAACAACTATCTGGCAATAACACACGCCGCCCGCGAGGGAGCCCGGCTGGCTACGGTTGATAAGTATGACGAGACGGTTGTGCGAGACAGAGCGGCGCCGGCCGATCCGACATCGGTTTCGATCGCTTATCCTAACGGAAATGTTCAAGGAGAGCCGGTAGTAGTTACCGTAACCGATGATTTTCCCTTAGACATCCCGTTTTTTGGAAGCGTCAATATTCCGCTTACGGGTAGCGCCACTATGAGGATGGAGAGTTGAGAATGAATTTAATAAGAAAAAATGAAAAAGGCGTCGTCGGAGTTATCTTGGCGATCACCATAGTGGCTTTAATTATGGTGATAGCGTTAGTGGTCGATGTCGGGCAAGGTTATGTAAGGAAAAGCAAACTACAGACGGTGGTAGACGCGGCCGCTCTCTCCGGTGTCCAAGACCTGGCCCTAGATAAAGGTGAATCGATAGCATATGGCAGTGCCAATGATTACACAAATATGAATGCGGACGGAAATTTTGACAGCATCAATATAACATTTCCCGACGAAGACACGATAACGGTTACAGCCGCTCAAAGCGATGCCACTTATTTCGCGAAGATAATGGGGGTCGATACTATCTCGGTCGATGCGACGGCGACGGCCAAGACAGAACTTGCCTCTTCCGTATTTGACGTAGTGCCGATTGCCGTTCCTTTTCAATTCATTGATAGTATCGGTCAAGAAAACGAGGTCACCATCGATTTAAAGGATCAGAATAACTCTTCGGGTGTATCTTGGATGGTAAATTTTAGTGACACAAATGCCGACGCCACTGATTACGCGGAATGGATAAGAAACGGATATCCGCAGGCGGTATCAATCGGCGATTCCGGCCAAGGCGAAGGTGCAAAAGTATCAAACGACGTAAGAGAGGCTTTGGACTACCGTATCGCAAATCAATCAAAGATGCTGGTCCCCTTATATGATTCCAGCGTTACCGGTAACTCGTTTGATGTTGTCGGTTTTGCCGAGTTTAATATCACCGGCTATGATTTCCAAGGAGAACCGAAGACGATGACCGGATACTTTACAACCGGCGATTTTGTCCAAGGTGTAGGTGGCGGTGAAGTCCCCCCCGATTACGGAATAGTAACCCTAAGGCTTGTCGATTGATATTCTGTTTACTTCTTCGGAACAAATGGGTAGATATCTACCTATCGCAATCGACTTATCAAAGGTAAATGAGATCTAAGACAACCGCTTTGATCATAGCAATACTTTTGGGCCTGATAGCTACCATCGCTGTCGTAATCCTGATTAGGGTAATAACATCCGATGATACAGCAGGTGAAGAAAGAAAAAACGCTTACGTAGCTATTGAGCCGGTGTCAAAAGGAAAAACAATGGATGAGTTAATTCAATCCAAATCGATCGAAAAAAGAAAAATACCAGAAAAATATCTTCCCGATGACTTTGTAGAATCCGCTGGCCAAGTAAGCGGCAGGGTCCTTAGTACGAACCTAAGTAAGGGAGAGCAACTTACCGAAAATAATTTTAAAAAGAAAAAAGAAGAAGGTGTTCTGCCATTAGTGCTTGAAAAAGGTCAACTCGCAGTTGTCGTACCAGTCGATGAGTTTTCCGGAGTGGAAGGCCAAATAAAGGCAGGAGATAAGGTAAGCATATTTGCTTCGTTTGAAGGAACTGATCCTGAAACCGCGTTTACGAATATCCTTCTTTCAGATATAGAGGTGTTACAGACACCATCTATGAAGGATAGTAATGGGGATTCTGGCTCATCGGCCGAACCGGGTAAACAAGGACTCATGGTTGCACTTACCCCTCAACAAGCCGAGAAATTAGTTTTTGCAAATGAGTTTGGTGAAATTTGGGCCGGGCTTCAATCCGAGGAAGGCAGCGAGTCTTCTCCAACCGCCGGGACTAATTTCGATTCAATATTTCAATGAGTCGCTAATGGCAGAAGAAAATAAAAAAGAAAAAGCTAAAAAACCAAGCTTAGCAAAAGTCCTTACCATATTTAGCATAAAAGGCGGCGTTGGAAAGACGATAATTTCGACCAATCTTGCCCTGGCTTTATCGATGAAAAAAAACAGGGTCATCATCTTCGACATGAATTTTCATTCAGGTGATGTAAGCTCAACACTTAATCTCAATCCGAAACTATCGATAAGCGATCTCGTTGATAATATCGACTTCTATTCGCCGAAAGACATGGAAAAAGTCCTTACTCCATTTAACGATAACCTTAAAGTATTGGCGGCGCCGATCGAACCGGAGCTTGCTTCTTCTATCAAGCCGGAGCTTATAAGGCAAACAGTAGATATCTTAAAAGAGATCGCCGATTACGTGGTGATCGATTGTCCCTCATATTTTCACGATACCGTCCTTACCGCCCTAAGTGAGACAGACCGATTCTACCTGATAGCCACTGTAGATCTGCTGGCACTTAAAGGAGCCCTTATAACCCTTCAAACGCTGCAGCTTCTTGATTACCCTGAAGATAAAATAAGATTTGTACTAAACCGTTCCAAGAGTAAAGTGGGACTGACCGATCAGGAGATCGAAAGATCACTTGGTATAAAAATATGGACAGAGATACCGTCGGACCGCTCTGTACCAATGTCGATCAATACCGGTTCCCCGCTTCTTATCTATTTTCCTAAATCACCGGCAGCGCGAAGTTTTTTTAGGATGGCAACTGCCGTTAAGAACGATCTGGATAAACGGGAGCGCAAAAAAGAGCAGGCGGCATGAATCTAAGAGATCGTTTTCAACAAATGCGGGAAGAGACAAAATTATTAAGCGAAAAGAAGAAGCTTTTTGAGGATCTTCACCGAAAGCTCCACCACGCAATAGTCGATGAATTCGGAGCTCAATTATATGAAGAAAAGATCAGTAGTGAACAAGTCGAGCAGAAGATCAATGAAAAATTCAGAGAGATCGCAATAGATGAGATACCACAGATCACGGTCGCCGAAAAAAAGGCGCTCATTACCAGTGTTACGGCTGACATCCTCGGCTATGGTCCAATAGAGCCGTTTTTAGCAGATGACGAGATTACTGAAATCATGGTAAACGGATCGGGCGACATCTATGTGGAAAAAAAAGGAAAGATATCTAAGACAGAGATAGAATTCATGGACGATGATCACTTAAGAAGGATCATCGACAAGATCGTAGCGCATGTCGGAAGGCGAATTGATGAGGCCTCACCAATGGTCGATGCCCGCCTGCCCGATGGCTCCCGTGTCAATGTGATAATCCCGCCGCTTACTATCGGCGGCCCAAAACTTACGATAAGAAAATTTGCGGCCGATCCCTTGAAGATAAAAGATCTTATTAATTTTAAAACACTTAGCCAATACGCGGCTACCTTTCTTAAAGCCAGTATCGAAGGCAAATTGAATATTTTGGTCAGTGGGGGGACCGGTTCAGGGAAGACGACAACGCTAAACGTCCTTTCCAGTTTTATCCCTCCCGATGAACGCATAATTACCATTGAAGACTCGGTCGAACTTCAACTCCACCAGGAGCACGTTTTGCAGCTTGAATCGAGGCCTCCAAATATTGAGGGACAGGGAGAAGTGACGATTAGGGATCTGGTAAAAAACTGCCTTAGGATGAGGCCTGATCGCATAATTGTAGGTGAGGTACGCGGCGGCGAGGCACTAGACATGCTCCAAGCGATGAACACGGGACATGATGGATCTCTTTCCACGATCCACTCAAACAGCCCCCGTGACGCTCTGGCAAGAGTAGAGACGATGACGCTTATGGCAGGTGTGGAACTACCTGTGCGGGCGATCAGAGAGCAGGTTTCTTCGGCTGTTGACATGATCATCCACCAGGCTAGGTTAAGAGATGGAAGCCGCCGGGTAACAAATATTACGGAAGTCGTCGGTATGGAGGAGGACATCATCACGCTTCAAGACATTTTCGCTTTTGACTTTTCCAAAGGGCTCGATTCATCGGGAAAAATACAGGGTGAACTTAAAGCAACCGGCATTAGACCTAAAGTAATGGAAAAGATAGCTGAACATGGGGTTAAAACGACTCCTCAGATATTCGAGGCAGCTTGATGATAGTATTGCTGGCATTTCCAATAATTCTATTTCTTATCAGTTTTACACTAATATTCTATGTAATTTTATCTAAATACTTGCTTCCAAAGACGGTCCTCGAGAATCAATTGAATTTTTTAAGGTCCAGTTGGGAGGAGTATTACGGGCGCAGCTTTGCCCGGCCCAATATCGGCCTCTGGTCCCAGTTTATTACAGCTATCTTAACGGGTCTGGAAAAGATGGCTCACCGGACCGGTCTATATAAAGATTTGGAATCTAAACTTTCCCAAGCCGGTATAAAGACTACGGTTCCCAGGTTCATCTTATATCACGTACTATTCGTTCTAACGATCGGGATTGTCGTATTTTACGTTGCCGGAATCATCCCGCTAATTCTTACCCTCTTAATAATGGCCATACTGCCGATTTTGTATGTCAGTTACCAGGCGAATAGACAAAAGACTCTACTTGGGAAACAGCTGCCGGAATTGCTTACGATCGTCGCCGGCCTCCTAAACGCGGGGCATGGCTTTTTTCAAGCGATTGACGCCGCCGTCAAAGAGCTGAGCCCGCCGATATCCTTCGAATTCAAGAAAGTGCTGACCGATGCCCGGCTTGGCATCTCGATAGAGGACGCTCTCGACAATCTGGCAAAACGAGTCCAGAACCGTGATTATGACTGGTTCATAATCGCAATAAAGATCCAGAGACAAAGTGGTGGTAATTTATCCGAGATACTTGAGATGCTCGCTAAGACTATCAAAGATAGAGAACAGCTCGAGGGACAGATGAAGACTCTAACCGCCGAGGGACGATACTCAGCGTATATATTGATAGCCATGCCAATTGTGATCGGTCTCCTACTCTATTTCGTAAATTCTGACTATATCGGGCTGCTATTTAAAAATACTTTAGGAATAACCATGATCTCGATCGCTGCGGTAATGATGATCATCGGGACCTTCTGGCTAAAAAAGATTGTAACGATTAAGGTGTGATATGAATATTCAAACCGGTCTACTCATATTCATAACTGTTCTATATTTTTTAAGCTTTACCACTTTTATTTTCATCCTATTGTGGAGATCAGGAGTGGTAAAGAGCCAAAAAGGTGATAGCGGCTCTATTACTGAGGACGATAAAGAAAAGATGCTTGGTGAAGAGATCAGGCCTGAAAGAGAGGATGAGGCGCTTACGGAAGACTCATCGAAAGCTAAGCCGAAAAAAACAAGCAGTCTTGTGGCACTTGCACCATCAGGATACGCGGATCACTTAAGAAGATCGATGATGTATGCGGGAAGCCCCGCGAATATAAGTCTTGATAGAATTATTACTTTAAAAATAGCGATGGCCATTTTTATTCCCCTATTTCTTGCTCCGGTTTTCTTCCAGACCGCAAGCAGGCAGGCAGGATTTCTGTTACTCATCGCCGTCATTATCGTTTCCTTTTTCATTCCGGATGTCTGGATAAGCAGTAAGGCTGACAGAAGACAAAAGGAACTCGATATCTCCTTGCCGGATACTCTTGATCTTCTCACAATAAGCGTGGAGGCTGGCCTCGGTTTTGATTCAGCCATTAAAAAGGTTGTTGATAATACCACCGGTCCTCTCTCTGAAGAACTATTCAGACTGCAGCAGGAGATCCAGCTTGGTGTCTCGCGGGTCCAGGCATTTCGTAATCTGATCAGTAGGACAAAAGCTGCGGAATTAAGATATCTGGTAACTACTATAATTCAGGCTGATGCCTACGGCATAAGTATCGCAAAAGTACTTCGCCAACAAAGTAAAGAATTGAAGGTCAAAAGACACCAAAGGGCGGAAGAAGAGGCTATAAAAGCCCCGGTAAAGATACTTTTTCCACTGATCCTTTGCATATTCCCGGCCCTTATGATCGTCGTTTTAGGACCGGCCGTCATAAATATTGCAAGTACGCTTTCGGAGCTCGGATAGAAACATGATAAAAGTGAAATTTTGCTTGTTTGACTCGATTAATAACCAAAGTTATACTCAATTTGACCGTGCTAGGCGGGGAGTCAGCGGTGCCCTATAACCTGCAATCCGCTATAGCAGGGCTGAATTCCTGTTTTAGGCATCTGTTAACGTGTAAGAGTTTAAGCAAGCGGCGTTGACGACTGGGTCCTGCGCAACAGAAAATCGTAAACCCCGTCAGATCCGGAAGGAAGCAGCGGTAAGCGACCTCTTCTGTGTGCCGCTAGGGTTGCCTAGTTTGAGCCGGCTACTTGGATATCGCTCGTCAATGTTTGTCAACGGCAGGTGCACGGTCATCTCTTTTCTTGAATCTGGAGTCAAGAGTCAAAAAGTTAGAAGGAAAGGTCTTTAGGAGTTTGGAGGGATCAGTCTTTTTCTTATAGACAGACTTTATCGGGAAACTTCTTAAGTCCCGATATTTAAGTTTTGTTAATTTCGAAATAAAAGATAGAGTAGAGTAAAATATCAAGTAGACCAGATTAACAAAGTGAGCCAAATATGACATATATATCCTTATACAGGAAGTGGCGGCCGCAGAGCTTTAAAGAACTTGTCGGCCAAGACCATGTAGCAAAAACCCTGTCTAACGCTATCAAAAACAATCGTATCGCTCATGCCTACCTTTTCTCCGGACCTCGAGGAACGGGTAAGACAAGTACGGCAAAGATACTGGCAAAAGCGATCAACTGCGATAACGGTCCTTCGGTCGATCCTTGTCAAAAATGTAATAATTGTTTAACGATCACCGATGGCTCATCTTTGGATGTCTTAGAAATAGACGCGGCCTCTAATAGAGGAATCGATGAGATCCGTGATCTTCGCGAAAAAGCGAAATTTGTTCCAACTGGCGCTTCTAAAAAAGTATACATAATAGATGAAGTCCATATGCTCACCCAAGAGGCTTTTAATGCTCTGCTAAAACTACTCGAAGAGCCGCCTTCCCATGTCATATTTGTGTTGGCGACCACGGAACCGAGTAAGGTTATCCCTACAATCATCTCCAGGTGTCAAAGATTCGATTTTAGAAGGATACAATTTCCTGATCTCATCAAGCATCTGGAAAAAGTAGCCATTAAAGAAAAGATTGAATTTGAACATTCGGCGATCGAGATCATCGCTAAACAAGCGCAGGGCGGTCTAAGGGACGCCCTGGGACTATTAGATCAATTGTCGTCATACGCAGTAAAAAAGATAAAAAAGAGCGATGTGATCGACCTTCTAGGACTCATCGGATCAGAGAGGCTTTTTGAAGCCGGTATGATAATCGATGAGGGTAAGACAGATAAGATCTTTTCTATCTCTCTTAGGTTGTCCGATGAGGGCCGTGATTTTAGACAGTTTTTAAAAGAGATGGTCGAACATTTCCGCAATATCTTTATCCTGCAAAACGGCGGAGACGAAAATGTGATCATGGCGACTACAGAGGATGTAGCGTCGCTAAAAGACGCAGCCATAAAATTCTCCAAAGCGATGGTCCGGCGTCTTTTAGATATATTCGGAGATGCTTTGATAGACATGAAGCAAGAAGGAGACCATAAATTGGTATTTGAGCTTGCGATGTTAAAAGCGATGAGCCCTGGAACGGAAGAAAGCCTAGATGCCGTCCATCAGCGCTTAGATGATATCGAAAGAGGAGCCGTTGAAAAAGGCGATAACGATCAAGAAAAAACTAATGCTAAAGATCTTTCAAGGCAGCCAAAAAAGGCGGACGTATCTAGCGAACAAAAAGCGGCGGCAAAAAACCTAAAGGAAGCGCCTAGTGAAAAAAGCGCAGACGCCTCGATAGATAAAAGCGGTGTAACTTCTTCGACCATGACAAAAAGGGAGCTCGAACGATTTTGGCCGACAATACTTGCCAAAGTCAAACAGAAGAGCCTGCCTGTTCACGCGATCCTGATAGAATGTGTTCCTATCGAAGTTAAAGATAATAAACTGATTGTCGGTGTTGAACAAGATTGGCAATTAACACTTTTAAATAAGGACAATAATAAGCAGACAATCGCTTCCGCGATCAATGATATTCTTCTATCCGACCTTTCGGTTTTATTTAAGACCTCGGCGATGGCTTCGCCGGAAACAGCTCACGAAATAGAACAAACAATAACCGAGATGGAAAAGGCGGAAGAAAAGAACGTGGGGGAGACGGAAGATAAGATCAAGATGTTGCAGGATAAGTTTGGCGCGGAGATCGTAAACGAGCAAGATTAATTAAGACGATTATTAGGAGGCAAAATGGGTGGACAATACGGTAAGATGATGAAGCAGATGAAAAAAATGCAAGGGGAGATGGCACGGATCCAAGAGGAATTATCAGATGAAGAGGTCGAAGCCAGCTCCGGAGGCGGGATGGTAAAAGCAGTTGTTACCGGACAACAAGAGGTGCGAAAGATCATTATTGATCCCGAAGCGATCGATCCCGAAGATTCGGAGATGCTTCAAGACATGATCGTAGCCGCCGTAAATGAGGCTCTTCGCCAATCTCAGGAACTTGCTTCAAAAAGGCTTGGTAACCTAACATCGGGACTCGGGATTCCCGGTCTATAGGGATCGACAAGACAACCGACCTATATGTCCTACTACTCAGAACCTCTCTCTAATCTCATAAAGGAACTACAAAGGCTACCCGGCATCGGGCCGAAAACGGCGCAAAGATTGGCTTTTTTTATCATCGAAGGACCGGCCGCCAATGGCGAAAAACTAGCACGTGCTATCTCTCTTGCCAAAACGGAGATCCGCTTCTGTAAACAATGTTTTAATTTTGCCAGTGACGACCTTTGTCCTATCTGTCTCAATTCAAAAAGAGATGGTAGCTTTATCTGTGTGGTCGAAGACGCCAAAGATATCGTCGCAATTGAAAAGACTCATCACTTTAATGGTCTATACCATGTACTTCACGGCACGATATCACCGATAGACGGGATAGGGCCTGAACATCTGAAGATCACCGAACTGATAGAAAGAGTAAAGGGCTCCCCCGTCAAAGAGGTAGTCATCGCAACTAATCCCAATGTCGAAGGAGAACAGACTGCTATGTATATTTCGAAACTTCTAAAAGAGTGTAAAGTCAAAGTAAGCCGGATCGCCAGTGGCCTTCCCGTCGGTGGAGACATCGAATACGCCGATGAAGTAACTCTTAGTAGAGCCCTTGATGGGAGACGTGAGATTTAATATAAAGCTGCCAAACCGTAAATGGCATCTACGAAGCTAAATCTTTAGCTCGAGACAAGTGAATATGTTATACTACCAAACACCCCAGGCAACCGCTTAGATTACTAGCAAATTGTCGGGGATATTTTTATCTTTTAGATTGAAATAATAATAGGTTCACTGTGGTATAATCTACTATTCCAAAATTCCAAAAATCGGGAGGAAACGAAGTGGCAGAAGTAACTGAGATACGGTGGCACGCCAGAGCCGGTCAAGGTGCGGTTACCGCCGCAAAGCTTGTCGCTGAGACGGCACTTGAACAGGATAAATATTTTCAGGCGGCGCCCGAATACGGTCCTGAGCGAATGGGAGCTCCCCTGCAAGCCTTTACAAGGATCTCACCCGAGCCGATAAATATTCATTGTAATATCGTAAATCCCAATATCGTTATCGTTCTTGACGCCACTTTGCTAAATGTAGTTGACGTGACCAGCGGTCTAACCGAAGGCGGGACGATAATCGTCAATACGGAACTAACTCCTGCCGAAATCAGAAAGAAGGCAGAAATTCAGGGCTTCAACATCTTCACTGTCAACGCTTCTAAAATAGCCCTGGAAAGCATCGGCAAGGATTTTCCCAACATTCCGATTCTGGGAGCTCTTTTGGGAGCCACCCGAATCATGAATTCTGATAAAGTAAGCGATCATATCCGCAGTACATTCAGTAAGAAATTCAATGAAGAGATCGTAGAAGGAAACGTAAAAGCCTTTGAAAGAGCGTTAGAGGAGGTTCAAGGCGATTGAGCTGGGACTTTAAAGATATAAAAAACTGGAAGACCGGAGATCATCCGATTGGATCCATCATACCGGAGCCGGCAACGGCGGAACAATACAAGACCGGCGGTTGGCGATCGGAAAAACCTATCTGGCATGAAGATAAATGTACCCACTGTATGATCTGTTGGACTTTTTGCCCCGATTCTTCGATCATGGTCGATGATCAAAAGATGTACGACATTGATTACGACCATTGTAAAGGTTGCGGGATCTGCGCGACCGAATGTCCAAAAGACGCGATCGACATGGAACCGGAGGAGAAATAAGATGGCTAAATCAGTTGCCCTTACAGGAAATATAGCTTGCGCCCAAGCTATGAGACAGATCGATCCCGATGTCGTTGCCGCTTACCCAATCACTCCGCAGACAACCATTGTGGAAGAATTCTCTCAATATGTGGCAAATGGCCAAGTTAATACAGAATATGTGACCGTTGAAAGCGAGCATAGCGCGATGAGCGCTTGTGTTGGTGCTTCGGCGGCGGGTTCCAGAGTCATGACGGCAACCGCTTCACAGGGTCTGGCTCTAATGTGGGAAGTCCTATATATTGCTAGCTCGTACAGGCTACCGATCGTGATGCACAATACTAACAGGACGCTTTCCGGTCCGATCAACATCCACTGTGACCATAGCGATTCGATGGGAGCAAGGGATTCGGGATGGATACAGATCTTCTGTGAAAACGCACAAGAAGCTTACGATTCGACTATCCAAGCTATCAGGATCGCTGAGGATAAAAGGGTAAGATTACCGGTCATGGTCTGTTTAGATGGTTTTATTATTACCCACTCAATAGACAGATTGGACATGATAGAAGACGACGAGGTAAAGAAGTTTGTGGGTGAGATAGAACCACCCTACACTCTTTTGGACCCCGACGCTCCCATTACTGTCGGCCCATTTGACGGACTGCACGGTTTCTTCCCGGAATTCAAACGGGATCAGGAGCTGGCCATATTAAGCTCCAAAGATGTGATCGAAGAGGTCGGCAAAGAATACGGCCAACTTACAGGAAGAGAGTATGGATTATTTGATGCCTACAAATTAGAAGACGCGGAGATGGCACTCATCGTCCTTGGTTCAACCGCAGGCACAGCCGGAGAAGTCGTAGACAATCTGAGAGCTCAAGGTGAAAAGGTGGGGATGATAAAGCTTAGAAGCTTTAGGCCATTTCCCGCAAGAGAGTTATCCGAAGTCTTAAGCCCGCTAAAAGCGGTTGCGGTAATGGATAGGTCCTTCTCTCCCGGAGGCGAAGGCGGTCCGGTATTTGTTGAGGTCCGATCCGCTCTATTTGAAAATGTAGACAGACCAAATATCATCAATTTTATCTATGGCTTAGGCGGAAGAGACGTCGGCATTGCGGATATAGAGGAAGCATTTAGCAGATTAAAAAGAGTATCGGATTCAGGCACGATCGAAGAGACGGTCGGATACCTGGGTCTTAGAGAATAAATTTAATGGAGAGATAATAATGGCAAAATTAAGAGACCTGACTGAAAAAGAAGATTATTTAACCGGAGGACATAGGCTTTGCGCCGGTTGCGGCGCGTCAGTAGCCGTAAGGCAAGTTCTTCTTGCCTCAAATGACCCAGTGGTCATCGGCTGCGCCACCGGTTGTTTAGAAGTCTCAACGACTATCTACCCGTACACAGCCTGGAAATCGTCGTACATCCATAGCGCTTTTGAAAATGTATCGGCGACTATCAGTGGAGTGGAAGCAGCCTATAACGCCCTTAAACGCAAGGGCAAAATAAAGAAGAAGATGAAGTTTGTGGCTTTTGGCGGAGACGGGGGGACCTACGATATTGGCCTTCAGTCACTCTCCGGCGCCTTGGAGAGAGGACATGATTTCGTATACGTCTGTTATGATAACGGCGCTTACATGAATACCGGCATTCAACGCTCAAGCGCCACTCCTCCCGGTGCCTGGACTACAACAACGCCGGCAGGAAAGCTCTCAATGAGAAAAGATCTATCTTCAATAGTAGCCGACCACAATATACCGTATGTCGGACAATCAGCAGTAAGCCACTGGAAAGACCTCAACGCAAAGGCTACAAAAGCATTTGAAGTGGAGGGTCCAGCATTCTTAAATATTCTCGCTCCTTGTCCGCGAGGCTGGCGGCATCCAGCTAATGAAACGATAGCCATCTCTAAACTAAGCGTCCAGACAAGATACTGGCCGATGTTCGAGGTCGAGGATGGTAAGTGGCGTATAACCGTTAAGGTCAGGGATCCAAAGCCGGTTGAAGAATTCTTTAAGACACAAGGACGGTTTAGAAACCTTCTGGGACCGGGAAATGAAGAACAACTGGCCGAAGTCCAGAAAATGATCGACGATCAATATGAACGTGTTCAAAAGAGATGCGAGCCTGAAGAGTAATTTAAACGTAAGGCGTAAGGCGTAAGGCGTAAGGCGTAAGGCGTAAGGCGTAAGGCGTAAGGCGTAAGGCGTAAGGCGTAAGGCGTAAGGCGACAAAAGTTTAAAACAAAATAATTTGAAGTTGTGGGAGATGCGACGGCTGAGATGAGAATAGCCTCTCGGCTATGAAATTTTAAGTAATTACGAGAAGCGTTGACCTTGAGCGACGTGGTAATCTCCGGATAATACAATTTACTCTTCGCCACTTAACAACCATTTGGAGCAAAAGACCAAAAGCTTTTCCCTTCAGACTTATCCCTTAGACTCTTAAAAATCGTCTCATTTTGTTGACCTTTTTTCGTGCTGCCCGTTTAATTCACAAGTTTCTCGGGTAATAACAAGAATTGTAAGCAGACTGAATTAAAACTCTTTTGGGGGTCATAAATGAACTACAGGGCATTAAGAATACTTGCATCAGTATATAAAATGGTCGCCTGGATCATCTTCGGTGCCGGATCGATCATTTCTTTAAGTATGCTTTTTAGTTCTAATATCATTGCATCCGGTCTCGGTATTCCAATAACACCGGGAGCAAGCATTGCCACTGCCGTGATCTTTGAAGGCTTTATCCTCATTCAATTTGTGTTCTTCCTTGGCCTTGGACAGCTGATCTCACTTGTATTCGATATCGACTTTAATACGAGGCCCGTTACGGAAGAAGTGCTCGAGAAGAAAGAAGAGATTACGGAAGCAGCATAAACAACGATTATTACCGTACCGAAAAAGTCCGTCTCTGATTGAGGCGGCTTTTATTTAATTCCTCTATATGTAATTTAGGTCCTTTTTTGTTAAACTTGCACGAAGCAAACATTGAAAAACTAACTTTTAGAATAGCGCTGGTGAGCAAAGCATTGAGCGAGATAGTCGTACAAAAATATGGTGGTTCTTCGGTCGCCGACATCGATCGAATAAAAAGAATCGCCAGCAGGATAGTCGAGACCAAAAATAGCGGAAAAAAGGTAGTTGCCGTAGTTTCAGCCCTCGGCGACTCTACCGATGAGCTGATGTCACTGGCAAACCAATTGACGCCCAGTCCCCCTACTCGCGAGGTGGACATGCTTCTCGCATCCGGGGAACAGAGGTCTATAGCCCTACTCTCCATTGCCATCCATGCACTGGGTGAGATAGCGATATCCTTCACCGGAGCCCAAGTCGGAATAGTAACCGATACTTCTCACACAAAAGCGAAGATCGTGGAAGTCCGGGCAGAGAGGATTAAGAAGGAGTTAGATAAAAATAAAATCGTCATTGTCGCCGGATTTCAAGGTGTTACTCTTGACGAGGATATCACTACTTTGGGCCGCGGCGGCTCAGATACTACCGCAGTCGCAATCGCAGCCGAGTTAAAGGCGTCTTGCCAGATATATTCAGACGTGGAGGGCGTTTTTACAGCTGATCCGAGGATTATCCCCGGGGCTAGAAAACTTGATGAGGTATCGTTCGAAGAGATGCTAGAGATGGCCGCTACCGGCGCCAAGGTCTTGCAGCTTAGGTCCGTAGAGTACGGTAGAAATCACGGCGTACCGATGGAAGTCAGGTCTAGTTTTTCCGAAGAGAGCGGGACCTGCATATTAGAGGAGTCACAGATGAAAGAGAAAGCTATAATTAGCGGGGTCACTCACGACAACGACGAGGCAAAAATAACTCTGTTAGGTGTTCCGGACAGACCAGGTATTGCGGCCAAAGTCTTCGGCTCATTGGCAAAGGGAAATATTAATGTGGATATGATTATCCAAAATGTCAGCGAGCAGGGAATAACTGATATCTCATTTACCGTACCAAAAGATGACTTGGCGAAAGGAAAAGAGCTGGTGGAGATTGCGGTAAAAAAGCTGGAAGCAAAGGGTAGCACCTACGATGACAATATTGCAAAAGTCTCGCTTGTCGGCGCGGGCATGAAAAGCCATCCAGGTGTTGCGGCCAAGATGTTTGAAGTCTTTGCTGAAGAAGGGATCAATATAGAGATGATAAGTACGTCATCGATAAAAATATCTTGCGTAATAAAAGAGGAAGATACGGTAAAGGCAGTGAGCGCTCTTCACGACGCCTTTAATCTTGAACGAGGAATCGCCTAAATGGTCTCATATAATGTGGCCTTAGTTGGGGCTACCGGAGCGGTCGGCCAGAAGATGTGCCGTGTTCTCGAAGAGAGAAACTTTCCCGTTAACGACTTTAGACCTCTAGCGTCTAAGCGTTCAGCCGGGGAAAAAATTGCTTTTAAAGATTCACAATATGATGTAGAAGAGCTTACTGATGGATCGTTTAAAGATATAGATATAGCCCTGTTTTCAGCAGGTTCGAGTGTAAGCACAACTTTTGCGCCTGTGGCGGTATCCGAGGGCGCGACTGTCATAGACAACAGCAGTGCATTTAGAATGGACACTGAAGTGCCGTTGGTGGTACCCGAGATAAATAGATCGACCATAGAATCTCATAAAGGAATCGTCGCCAATCCTAATTGCTCTACGATTCAAATGGTACTTGCTTTAAAACCCCTTGATGACGTTTTTAAGATAAAAAGAGTAGTAGTCTCGACCTATCAGGCTGTATCAGGTACGGGAAAAGAAGCCGTCGAGGAACTTATCAAGCAGTCTAATGCTGCCCTAAAGGGTGACGAGATCACCAGTGAGGTATATCCGCATCAGATAGCTTTTAACATATTGCCTCACATAGATGTTTTCGATAGTGAAGGCAATACTAAAGAAGAGCTAAAGATGGTAATGGAGACAAGGAAGATCATGGCTCTTCCCGATCTTTCAATAACCGCGACCGCTGCGAGAGTTCCCGTTATCAATTGTCATAGCGAATCCATTAATATCGAATTCGAAAACGAGGCGCGCCCCAAGGAAGCAAAAAAGATACTTCAATCCGCCCCGGGAGTCGCCGTTGTGGATGATCCCGAAAACAACATTTATCCAATGGCCATAACCTCGTCGGGGAGCAACCAGGCCTATGTGGGCAGAATACGTAGGGACGAATCGGTGAAATTTGGGTTAAACCTTTGGGTCGTAAGCGATAATCTTCTTAAAGGAGCAGCTCTTAATGCCGTTCAGATCGGCGAATGCCTGATCTCGTAAGACAAAAATACCTGTTTATAGAATCATAGAGGTAATCAGCTTGAATGAAGCGGAAAGACCGCGCCTAACTAAAGAAAAACGATTTAGACAAGCGGAAAAAGTCACTATTATTGGGATCGTCACCAATATTCTCCTTACAATATTAAAGTTCTTTGCCGGAATTGTGGGAAACAGCCATGCTCTCATCGCCGACGCCACCGAATCTCTATCCGACGTGATTTCAACGACCGCTGTTCTTGTTAGTTTCAAAATATCTAAAAAACCGAAAGACAAGAACCATCCATACGGCCATGGCAAAGCGGAATCTATTGCTACAAGCATCGTCGGACTAATAATAATGGCCAGCGGTTTTCTCATACTTTTTACAGATGCCGGCCTTATCTTGTCCGGAGATACTACCGCCCCAAAATTTATTGCCTTGGCGGCGGCTCTTTTAACACTTGTCATAAAAGAGATCCTGCACCGATATGTACTTGGATACGCTAAAAGACTTGATAGTTCTGTCCTTATGGCCAGTGCAATGGATTATAGAAAAGATGTCATCAGCAAGGTAGCCACTATTATAGGTATAACCGGCGCGATGGTAGGATTCCCTTTCCTAGACCCTTTGGCGGCGATATTTGTCTCATTCATAATCATCGGCATTGGACTTAGGGTGGTGATCAGGGGTTCTAGAGAACTTATGGACACTTCATTAGAACAACCAATATTAGATAAGATGATAGCGATCGCAAAAGATTGTGAAGGGGTGGAGCACGCATATGGAAGGGCCCGGAGAATGGGCCAGTTCATCTCTGCCGAAATAATAATCGACATCGATCCCTCTCTAACTGTATCTAAAGGACATAGCATAGCAAAAAAAGTAAAAGTCGAGATAATGAAAGAACTTGAAAATGTCTCTGATGTTATGGTGCATGTTAATCCCCATGAGTGAAGGAGAACGTAGTGACTACAAAAAAACTTTACATCTCAGTGATCGGCGCCGGCGAGAGGATCGAAAAAGAGTTAGAAAATAAATCAATAGAAATAGGACGGGAGATCGCCAAAAAAGGCCATACCTTGATCTGTGGAGGCTTAGGCGGGGTAATGGATGCCGCGGCAAACGGCGTAAAGCAAGAAGGGGGAGTCTCAATCGGCATATTGCCGTTTGAAAATCGGGATCATGCCAGTTCAAACCTTACTTACTCTATACCGACAAGCCAGAGTCATGGACGAAATTTTCTGGTGGCACTTTCTGGTGATGGAGTGATAGCTCTAGGAGGAGGTTTCGGCACTTTATCTGAGATAGGATACTCTCTTAAACTGGGTAAACCGCTAGTAATCATCGATACAGGTACGGAAGGCCCTTATAAAGTCTCTCCCCCGGCTTTAAGTACGATTTCACCGCAGGAAGCCGTATTTCTTATCGAAAAGAACGTTAGCTAAATCTTTAGTTTAAGTTTGATCATTCAGCTGTGAAAACGCTTCATCAGCATCGCCGAAAATCCTAAATAGCTTGTCAAAACCGGTAAGTTGAAAAAGTTTCCTTATCTGATTACTGGGGTTTACGATTAATAATTCTTTCCCGATATTATTCAATTTTTCTTTTAATCGAAGAAGTATCTGCAGGCCAGATGAGTCCATAAAATCAAGCGCTTCGAGATCAAGAAGGAGTCCCCTTTGACCACCATCTGTCTCAGTCCAGATATTGTTGAATACTTTTGAGGCGCTGTCCAGGTCAATCTCACCTTTTAAGAATATTATTATATTTTTACCTTTTAAACTACTGGTTATCAAGCAAGCGGGGGATACTTTACCTGCGTCAGAGCTTGAAAAGGATTCCTTATTCTCGACCATATAGACTCCCTACGCCCTTATAGCAGTATTAAGTTAGCAGTAATACCGTTTTTAGTCAAGAATTTAATACTTTTTATAGTAATATATATAATAAGTACTATTTATATTGGATTTTAGAGCAAGCAGATGATATATTCTTCCTCTATCCGTAAGGTGTTGTGATGGGTGCAACTGATGTCATAACCGGTCTGGAAAACAGATGTCATGAATGTGGCAGCTGTATTCGGGTATGCCCTGTGAAAGCAATAAACGTAACCGGTCGAAACGTCAGCATCGTGGAAGATAAGTGCATATACTGCGGAAGATGTATTATCGAATGTACCTCCAAAGCGATCGCCAGCAGAAGCGATATCGAAGAAGCCAAAGGGTTGCTTAAAAACCATGATATCATAGCTATCATCTCTTCAGAGATAACCGGATATTTCCGGGATATGGATGCATCAGAGATAGAGGCAAAACTGTTGGCGTTAGGATTTAGCGGCGTTGAAGACAGTCTTCTTGGCGACGAGATAGTCGCAAACGAATACCTTGATTATATAAATAATGCCAAAGACGAGACAATCATCCGATCCACTTGTCCCGCAATCGTAGAAATGATCGAGAAATTCTATCCTCAGCTTATCCCCAATCTGGTACCAATTGTAAGCCCGATGATCGCTCAGGGTCGACTTGTTAAGGATGTAAATAACGGAAATATAAAGACAATATTTATCGGCCCATGCATTGCAAAGAAAATTGAGGCCGAAAGATTCAATGATAGACCAATAGACCTAGTCCTTACCTTTTCTGAACTAGATTCTCTTTTTAAAAAAACGAACACATCCCTAGAAAAAGAAGAGATCTTCTACGAAAGGCCACTCCTTACTCGAAGCCTGTCTGTTAGCGAGGGATTTCCCAGAGATATCCTTAAAAATCGGTCAATGATCGACAACTCTTTTTTAGTCGCTCGCGGAATTAATGATTCTTACCGTCTAGTAGAATCTTACGGTCCTTCCCTATCTAAGAAACCAAGACTATTGGACCTGATGGCTTGTAAGGGTTGTATAAGCGGTCCCGACATGGACGAAAACTCGTTAGACGATAGGGTCGACGGGGTGATCGATGAATATAAGAAGCGGCTTTTAAACGGGATAACTTTTGAGGAGATCAAGGAGACTATCCCAAAGATCGAACTACAGGGTACGTTTCTAAATAAGATGGTCGAACGGGCTAAGCCCACCTCAGATGAACTGAATGCCGTCCTAGAAGCCGGCGGAAAAAGAGGTGTAGAAGACGAACTTAACTGTGGTAGCTGTGGATATGATACATGTAGGGCAAGAGCGGAAGCCGTCTTTCAAGGTCTTGCAGATTGGTCTCTATGTTTTCCGTATCAGAAAAAAATATTTGAAGAATCAAGCGAACAATTGCTGGAGATGTCAGTCACAGACGGTCTTACGGGACTTCTCAACCATAGAGCTTTTCTGGACCGGTTAAAAGAAGAGACACTGCGAGTAAAACGATACCACTCGTTTCTAGCGCTCATAATGATAGATGTCGATAACTTCAAACCGATAAACGATACTTTCGGACATTTGGAGGGAGACCGGGTCTTAAAGATGATCGCCAACATCCTTTCAAATAACCTTCGAGAAACAGATTTCGCGGCTCGATATGGTGGGGATGAATTTGCTTTGATACTGCCAGAGACAAAAAAGATTGAAGCTTATCCGGTTGCTGAAAAACTCCGCACAATTACTGAAGGGACGACCTTTTTCGTAGGTGAAAATCACGACAACAAAATCGACAACATTACTTTAAGTCTCGGAATTTGCGTTATCGGAGAGAAAGAAGCTGATCCTCAACTGGTAATATCCAGAGCGGACAAAGCTATGTATAAAGCTAAAGAGATGGGAAGAAACAATACTATCATCTCCGATTAACTATGTGTGGCCAAGGTTCGGTTGATGAATCTTTCCCCGGAAACGATACTGATAGGTTTGATCGCCGGTTTTGCGTCCGGGCATTTGGGAATAGGTGGAGGAATTATTACTAAGCCCGCCATAAGGCTGGTGTTAGGTTATTCAGCTTTGATCGCCGTAGGCACTCCTCTTCTTGTAAATATCCCGACCGTTCTTTCCGGAGTTTACGTCTATAACAGGAACGATCTCATAGATAAGCGCGTAGCTTATCATATGATGGCGCCGGCTGCTATCGGTGCGGTCCTCGGTTCATATCTGACCTCATTTATTAACGGCAGCTTAATCTTGATCTTTAGTGCCATAGTCATTTTTATTCTCGGGCTCCAACTGCCGATGGATATCGGGCCAAAAAAGGAAATGACTTTTTCGTCACCGACCCTAATTGTAATCGCCCTGATAATAGGATCGATGTCGGGCTTTTTAGGCTTGGGGGGAGGATTTCTTTTAGTCCCGTTTCTATCGCTCATCATCGGCCACAAGATGAAGGTCGCCTTTGGGACTTCACTTACAATCATTCTCGCCATCACCATCCCCGGTGCCATCATCCACTACTTGCTCGGACACATCGATCTAAATCTAGCCTTAAATCTAATCGTCGGCGTCATCCCCGGAGCTATTATCGGCGCCAGGGTCGCAATCGGCCTTCCCGAGCAATATTTAAAGATCATCTTCGGCATCTTACTCATGACGCTGGCTTCCTATCTTGGCTATTTTGAACTCATAAGATTAGTAAGATAATGCTGGATAAGCTATAATATATTAAGTACCAAGAGAAATGAAAAATAAACAATCATCATCACTCTCATATCTTGTACTTGGTGCGACTCCATTTATTGCGTCGGCCCTGATATTTTATATCCTGGTTTCTAACGATCTATTTAATCTGGATAATATTGAAACGTTTCCTTTTCTGCTTGTCGGATTTATCTACGGAATAAGCCTGTTTGCGATCATCGCCTTACTTTACAATTGGCGGGAAGCGCCAGAGCGAGCAAAGGTACAACAATCTCATCAAATACTCACGATCGCAAACGAAACAGCTGTTTACATAAGGCAGGGTTTATCAAGTGAGACCGTTGAGCGAGTAGCCGAGATCATCCTGAACAGTACCGATGCCGATGCAATCGCCATCTCTGATAATAAACAGATAATGGCCTACGCAGGACTTGATTCAGAAAGCAACAACATAGGAGAACCGCTCTGGGATAACGCAATACAAAAAAGCTTTTCTGATGACGATTTGAGTATCTACAACATCAAAAAGCAATCCGGAGTTACCGGCTCTCCCAAGATCTGGACAGGTGTATCCATAGCCTTAAAAATACAGAAAAGAACTATTGGCAGGTTGGATTTCCTTTATAGAGCGCCGTCGAAGATAACTGAGAGCCATATAACCATTGCCCGGGGCCTGGGGAATCTGCTTAGTACAGATTTTGAACTCTCGGAGCTGGATAAGCAACGAAGCCTAGCCTACCAAGCCGAATTAAAATCGCTAAGAGCCCAAATCAATCCCCATTTTCTATTTAATATTCTAAATACGATTGCTGCCCTATGCCGCACCGAACCTCAAACGGCAAGAGAGTTGCTCTTAAAATTCTCCGATTTTTTTAGAGATTCTTTAGAGCGGCAGTCACAATTTACAACTTTGGAAGAAGAGTTGAAATATGTCGATTCATATCTGACCCTCGAGCAAGCCCGTTTTGGAACAAAACTTAAAGTAAAGAGATATATTGATAGTAAAGCCAAGAATGTTCAGATACCTTCCCTTGTCATCCAACCATTAGTCGAAAACGCCGTTAAACACGGCATGTCGGCAAGTGGTAAACTAAATTTAGCATTGACCGCTAAGCTTGACACTGAAGACCTGATAATCTCGGTAAAAGATGACGGAATAGGGATGAAAGAGTCTAAGCTCCCAAGTTCCTCAAATGCCCACAAGGGACTGGGAATCGGCCTGAGCAATGTTAAAGATCGTCTTTCAACGCTTTATGGTTCTAACAACCGACTTGATATTGACTCGACCTTGGGCTACGGTACTGAGGTAACCCTAAAGATTCCTTTAGTAGGAGGGGTAAATGAAAATTAAGGCATTGATTGTCGATGATGAAGCTCCCGCGCGCTCAGAGATAAGATATCTTACGGAAAAGATCAAAGATATCGAGGTATTGGGTGAAGCGACCACGGCAAAGGAAGCACTACAGTTATTGGAAGCTGTCGATTATGACATAGTTTTTTTAGATATCGATATGCCAGGTATGTCCGGTATGGAGATGGCCGAAAAGGTAAAAGAGCTCAACAATCAGCCGCAAATAATATTTACTACTGCCTATGGGCAATTTGCCGTTAAAGCTTTTGAATTAGATATCGTCGACTATCTGGTCAAGCCGGTTTCCGAGGAAAGATTGGAAGAAGCGGTATCAAGAGTAAGAGAGAAACTTAATCAAAAAAACGGGGTACGTTCATCGCATGACGAAAAACCACCTTTGGATAGAATACCAGTGACGAAAGATTCTAAGACCATTTTACTCCAGCCGACCGAGATATATTTTATTAAAAGCCACGGCGAATTTACCGTTATTAGCAGTGAAAAAGGAAAGTATGTCAGCTCTTTTAGATTAAAGGAATTTGAGGCGCGTCTTCCCAAAAAGATTTTTTTTAGATCTCATAGGAGCTACGTCGTCAATTTGGACCACGTAGAAGAGATGGTCTCCCTCTATGGCGGTCTCTATATGCTCAAATTAAACGATGAGGATTTTAGCGAAGTGCCTGTTAGCCGTCGCCAGACCAGGGAATTAAAGACACTTCTGGGATTAAGGTAAGCTCCCCTGCTTCTTAATCATAAAATATTAGATCTATAAGACAAATTACTTATAAAGAAAAGTCCAATGAATGGACTTTTTTTAATGCCGTATAAAAGGGTCTTTCTATTTTGCTTCTAAGATAACTTTATGCTCGACTAACTTTACTTCTTTTATTAACGCCTCAACCTCCTTGGTCTCCCCAAAAAGATCAACAAGAATTAATCTGTCTGTTTCCGGGCGGATAATGACGACGTTCTCCATTAGCATCTCTTCCTTGCCCTCATTATTGATATAAACTTTTGCCTCACACATCTTTAGCTACTCCGTCAAGCCGGCTAGTTCTTCTTCCAGTTTTTTTTGGGGAACCGCTCCGACCAATTTCTTGACTTCTTTGCCCTCGTTAAAGAAGATAAAAGTCGGAATGGACATTATCTCAAAACCGGAAGCGGTATTTTGATTCTCATCTACGTTTAATTTACCGAATTTGATCTTACCGTCGTTTTTCTCTGCCAGTTCTTCAAGAATAGGCCCCATTACTCGACACGGTCCGCACCACGGCGCCCAAAAATCGACAATGACTGGAACATCTGATTCGACAACCTCTGTATTAAAATTATTATCACTTAGTTCAATAATTTTATCGCTCATGATTCAATCCTTTCCCGTTAAACCAACAAGATAATCCAGTGGAGATCTATCAAGCATTATTCCATCTTATTGTATATTAAATCTGAGTGAAAATTCAATCATTTCTTTCTTAAATAGCGCCCGAATTAAGATTATTTTCTATCTCGTCAATAGCGTTCTTTGCTTCATTTGCGCGTACTCCTCGAGGGTCGACCTCAAGATAAGTCAGAAACGATTGTTTGGCGCCTTCAAGATCGCGGTGGCGCCAAAGGATTACCGCGATATTAAAATGAGCGTCACTAAAAGAATTGTCAGCTCCAATTACTTGCCTAAACTCAGCCAAAGCCAGTTCATGATTTCCCAGGACATAGTAGATACTCCCCAAGTTATTTATTGCTTTTAAATTCGTGGGATCGATCTCTTGGACGCTTTGGAAACTGGTAAGCGCATCCTGATACTTCACCCTGGCTTCGGCAGCCCTGTTTTCCAATTGATATTTATCGGCCCAGTCAAGCTGAACTCGACCAAGCTGCATCCAAAGATCAGCATTATCGGAATCATTTTGCAACTGGTTTACCAGTTGGACCTCTTGAGTCGAGTAGCTCTGGAAGGGATCTGATATCGGCGTCAATACATTTCTCTGCCCCGGAATAGGGCTGGGAACTTGAAATAACCAAAGTGCCACTAGAATTGATGCCAGAAATGCCGGTATAAGAAGCCAGATCAATGTAAAACGTTTTGAATTAAGCCTCTCTAAAAATCTCTGAAAGAGCCCCTTATCCCGATACTCATGTTGTATAACTTCGATTTCAAAGGTCTGCGCCTTAAGCAACATGTTTAGATCGTTAGTTACCAATATCACCTTTTTCTCAGGGTGCTCCTTCTTTAAAAGCCAGGCACTGCCAAGAATACGATCATCGGCATTCTTATTATTTAGTGTTTCCGGATACTCATTAGAAGGTTCGAATATCACTACTCGAACAATAGAATCATTATCCAACTCAATACCATCGTTCAAAGAACCGAAAGCAGAAAGTTCAAACAATATCCTAGAAAATTCGCGGCCTCGAAACTTCACTTCCCGATCGCTTCTACTCGTCTTTAAACGGTCGAGCTCCGTTAAAACTGTCTGCGGAATGATTATCTCCGAATTATCGTAGGTAAAGATTGCATACGGATCGTTTAATATTACATTTGTATCAAAAATATAGATCAGTTTTTTTGACATGGATTCACCATCTATCCTGATCTGCCTGTGGACTCTAATCCACATATAATTTGATCTTTAAGATCACAGACCCTTACATGAATATGTAATTATATTACCTTATGGGGAGTTCCACTAGTGCTTTAGCGGATAAATGGGGTTTAAGAAAGGATATCCGATGTACAAGCCACGTTTTTCTAGGCGGCGCTGTAATACTGACTCTCACATTATTTTCAACGATCTGAAAGCCAGTAATAGTGACTTTCTCCATGATAGCTTTTTCCTGGGCGGCATTAACTGCTTCTTCTGCGCTACGAGTGACTTTGTAATCCTCTATCGCTACCTTGGCAATACGCCGGGCCATATCACCGATAAAATAATAACTGGTAACTACGACCCCGATGTCGTTAATAAGCACCACTAAGATGAGGACTATTACAATAATTTTTAGCCAGCTAAACATCTTTTCCTCTTGCCCTTACTCTCTTCCTGATGATAAATACACCAATCACAAAAAGGCTTGCGACACTTACAACATTCAAGATATTCTTTGCCATATCGCTAACCGAGACATCTATACTTCCACTTGTTATCTCCTTGTTTCCCGATAAAAGCGATATGTTTAAAGTCGATAAGCCTCTAAAATGAGTATCAACCTTATATACTAGTAAATTCTCCTTTGGCATAATTTTTACCTTTCTACTTTTATCGTCAGAAAAAGAAAAGTCTTTACCTCCATCCAGCTTGATAGTCAAGTAAATAGGGTAGTTATTCTTGTTCAAAATAGCTACAGGGATCTTTCCTTTTTTACCTGAGAATGTGATAGCCTGAGACGGTTCGATCAAGATATTCGAATAGTTTTCATCGATAAGACTTTCTACATCATCCAAATAGTCTTCTCCAGCATCGCTTTTAGATGATCCTTTTCGACTAATCCAATCAAATGACTGGGCCGCAAGGAGACTCTCTTTTATATCCTGGCTTACCTTATTGTCTTTAGAGACAGCCGTATAAAAATCTCTCGATTCATCTCTTAATTTTTTCAGATCTCTTAAATAACCGTTATCAACGTTTTGAACATCGCTTGCGTCTTCAACAAGTGATCTTTTTTTCAGAGCATTAGAAGGTGTGAGATCGCTAAAAATCTCACTTTTTATCCAGGGACTATTTTTAATAAATTTCATGACCACTTCGACCTTTCGTACATCAAGCAGATTATTCTCGCCATCGATAATCACTACGACAGCTCCTTTATCATCATAAGACAGCAACCGCATAGCGATGATCGCATGTAAGTAGGTCTCGATATCGCTTCTTTTCTTTTTAGCGATTACCTCTAGAAATTCGGTATCAGCCGAGAAACTCTCGAGTTCAACATCTGTATCAGATGAGACATCGTAGGGACCTGCAAAATTATTTCTGGGTCTGGATTTAAAATTTTCCGGGTCCATAATCACCCTATCGATCCCGGCTTTTCTCGCCCTGTTAGCAGACGCTTGGTCGATCGAAAGTCCGGGAAAGAGCATTGTCCGGAGCTTATTTTCTCTTTTAAAAATACTCTTAAGCACCTCAGCGCCTTTCTTGATCTGATCATCAAAGTCGCTCTTCCAACCAAGAGACAATAAAGTAGGTAATGAAGGATAACCAAAAGGAACTTCAAGAAGGTCCACCCTGCCCTCATCGGATAATGCTCGCTTTAAATCGCCGATAAACTTCAGCGAGGCTTTTGATAGAGGGCTCTCCTCATCAAATGTCTTCACTTTTTTTACTCCCGATCTATAGCCGTTTGAAACAGAGCTGATGTCACCAAGAAGAGCCGGAGAAATCGCCAGATTTATTTTTACATCAGGGTACTTTCTAAGCAGTGAAGAATACTTTAGTAGGGTTCCCGGGTCCTCGATCGTTCCGATTTTCTCTTCTAAATAATCAGGGCCAAGTATGCCGTTTGGACCTATTTTTGCCGGGAGATGCCAATTCCATACTAAAAAAACGCGAAGTCGTTCCTTGCGCTCGTTCATGATTATTAAAAAAGTCCTCTCACTTACCTCTTTTCCATTTTCGAGATCGACGTTTAATTCGACGGGGTAGACGCCCTCACCAATATTGTATTTAGACAGGTCTTTTTCAAAGTTAAATTCTCCTTCTTCATCCGTGATACTTTCATACCAGGTGCGTCTAAATATCGAACGCTTTCCCTTGGTCTTATAATCGAGGACACTGGTGCCCGGTGCCAATCGATCAAATATCTGCAGACGAATACGAGTGCTCTTTATTTCACCGTCCTCTTCAGCTTTTAATTTGACCTTGATTTTCACTGTTTCGGTGGTCGAGTACGAATTTTTATCTAATTCGATTTCTGTCTCAATACGAGTCTTAGCCTCTATTTGAATAGGGAAGATAAAAAAGGAAAGAAAGATAAGGGAAAAAGTCGCAACCATTAAAAAAATGGGAGTTAATTTTTTCAAGTATCGCGCCTTTCGAGTGGGACCTTCTTTATAACATTATATTAAAACCCGTCGTTAGAGCAACTTTTTCACTGTTAGGTTATAATTGATTTTTTGAAAACTATACATTCTAGGAGACATTGATAATGGCAGACGTTAACGGCAACGAAAATATAGAGATACCAGAGATCATCCCCCTTATCCCTTTAAGGGATCTTGTCATATTTCCAAATCTTGTGGTGCCTCTTTTTGTCGGCCGCGAGAAGTCGATAAGTGCTTTAGAAGAGGCGATGAGGGAAGATCACATCGTCGCTCTGGTGACTCAGAAGGACGCAGAGACTCAAAGTCCCGGTAAAGATGATATTTACTCGATCGGATCGGCGGCGACTGTCATGCAGGAGTTAAAGCTTCCAGATGGTACGGCTAAAGCCCTGGTAGAAGGGGTTAATCGGATAAGAATAGATGAATTTATCGAGACCGAACCGTTTTTCAAGGTGCGAGTAAGCGTAGTGGAAGAAGAAGGGTCCGGAAATATCGAGACCGAAGCGCTTATGCGAAATTTAGTAAAGCAATTCGAGCAAACGGCAAGCCTTGGAAAACCTATTCCCCAAGAAGTCTTGATGGCCGCTATGAACATCGATGAACCGGGACGACTCGCGGATTTTATCGCCTTTCATTTAAACCTTAGGGCCGATGAAAAACAGCAGATCCTCGATGCTTTAGGACCGGATTCAAGGCTTCAATTAGTCAGCGACTTCCTTTCTAAAGAATTGGAGATATTGGAGATCGGAAGTCGGATACAGACCAGGGTAAAAGAGCAGATGACTAAGACTCAAAGAGAGTATTTTTTACGCGAGCAGATGCGGGCTATCCAAAAAGAGCTCGGAGGGTTGGATGAACAAGCGAGCGAGGTCGAAGAGCTCCGTGAGAAGATTGCTGAAGCCAAAATGCCTGAGATCGCTGAGGAAAAAGCGCTAAAAGAACTTTCGAGACTGGAAAAAATGCCGGCAGCTGCTGCTGAGACTGCGGTGATAAGGACATATCTTGACTGGCTGATCACCGTTCCCTGGGAAAAAGAGACGAAAGAAAAATTAGATATTAAACGAGCGGCAAAGATCATGGATCAGGATCACTACGGGTTAGAAAAAGTAAAAGAAAGGATCTTGGAGTATTTAGCAGTACATAAACTCTCAAATCAACTTAAAGGGCCGATTCTCTGCTTCGTCGGACCGCCAGGCACAGGAAAAACGTCAATAGGTAAATCAATCGCGAAAGCCATAAACCGAAAATTTATCAGAGTTTCCCTCGGTGGAATAAGGGATGAAGCCGAGATCAGAGGTCATAGAAGGACATACGTCGGGGCACTCCCGGGCCGGATCGTCCAATCCATCACCCAGATAGAATCGAGAAATCCGGTCTTTATGATGGACGAGATAGACAAGGTCGGAGCTGATTTTAGAGGAGATCCGACCTCTGCCTTATTAGAGGTGTTGGATCCCGAGCAAAACGATTCCTTCTCAGATCATTATTTGGAAGTCCCTTTAGACTTATCCAACGTGATGTTCATTACTACCGCCAACTTATTGGATCCGATCCCACCAGCCCTTAAAGATAGGATGGAGGTAATTCATTTCCCCGGCTATACGGAAGAGGAAAAAGTCAAGATCGCCCAGCAGTTCTTGGTCCCCAAGCAATTAACCGAACATGGCTTGAGCACAAAACATCTTACCATTAGAGAAGATGCTATAAGGCTAGTCATCAGGGAATACACTCGAGAAGCCGGAGTACGAAATCTAGAACGTAGGATGGCCACCATCTGTCGGCAGGTAGCCAGAAAAGTCGTTGAAGGCGAGAAAAAACGGATAATCGCTACCTCTAAAAATCTACATACACTGCTTGGACCGGCACAATTCAGATGGGGTCTGGCGGAAGAGAAAGATGAGATAGGGGTTGCCACCGGTCTAGCCTGGACAGAAGTCGGCGGAGACGTAATGGGTGTCGAGGCTGCTATCCTGCATGGCAAGGGCGAACTTCTGCTCACCGGCCGTCTCGGAGAAGTAATGAGAGAGTCAGCCCAGGCGGGAATAAGCTATATTCGTTCAAGAGCTAACCAGTTGGGAATAGATGAAAATTTTAACACCTCTTTGGATATCCATATCCACATACCGGGCGGCGCCGTTCCTAAAGACGGCCCATCAGCCGGAGTGACAATGGCCACAGCTTTAGTTTCAGCACTTTCAAAACGAAAAGTAAAACGGGATCACTGCATGACCGGAGAGATCACCTTAAGAGGGCGCGTGCTCGCTGTTGGCGGCATAAAAGAGAAAATCCTCGCGGCACATCGGGCAGGCATAGATAAGGTGATCATGCCCAGCGATAACGAAAAAGATCTTGAGCTCGTCCCTAAACAAGTAAGAGACGAACTGGAGTTCATCTTTGTCGATCATATGGATGAAGTCTTAAAAGCGGCGCTTGATGATGGTCAAACTCAAAAAAAGACAAAAAAGCCCAGAAAAAAACAAAAAAGTAAAAGCAAATAGATCGCTCGATCTATAAAATTTTGTTCCTATTCGAATAAACCCCCTTTTTTGGGAAAGATTTAATGTAACGTCCAAATAGGAGGTATGTATGAGATACGTATTGTCTTTTAATATCGTCCCGGGCAAGGGAGAAGAGTTTTGGAGCTTTGTAAATTCCCGGGTTATCCCATTCTGGGAAAAATTTGATCAAGTAAAATCTGTCGAAATATTCACTACCCTGGGTGGGGAAACACTATACGAAGCATATGTAGAAATGCCAGACTATAAGGCATTCGATAATATTAGCCATGATAGTGAGTTTGAACCGGTCTCTGTCGAGTTTCTGACCTTGACCCAAAACCTTCATAGAAAGTTTCTAACAGAAGAACGCCAAGTAGTGGTCCACTGATAACTCAAGTTAAAATACTTTTCACGCAGCCATACTGGCGTTCTTTAAGATTTAGTTTATACGATACTTTTATTCATCTACGACGATCGCCGATGTCGGACACTCCTCGATTGCTTCTTCGATTTTGCCATCGAGGCTATCATCAGGGTCCTCATTGATAACATAGGCAAGCCCATCGTCTCGAAGTTCATACACTTCGGGACAGATCTCTTCGCAGATCCCATCACCAATACACTCGTCGTGGATAATTTTTGTCTTCAACTAAAGCTCCTCCTTTTCAAGACTGCAGCTACTCGTGTCGAAACCGCTGAGGCCATATTATAGAATAAATAAATATAGTTTGCTACTATTAATTTTCATTTTTTTTTAAAGACCCTTAGAGCAAGTGATTGCTAGGAAAATGCCCTCAATTATTATATTATTGGAAACAGTATCATGATAACCATATAAAAATATTTCTACCAAAAAAAGAGGTGTAAAAATGGCCGTCGAGTACAGCGCGAAGGGGCAGACTTACAAAGGGATATCAAGGGCATTAAAACTGGTTGCTTTCCTATTTCTTATCGCCACTATCATTATTCTGGCTAGGATCGTTTTTCTCTTTTTCGGCCAGCTTAATACTATTCCCGGTTACCAGTTTGTTCTGGATACATCAGAAATACTGATGCCACCTTTTGAAAATCTAGGATCCGTTACGACTCCATATGAAGGAATATTCGATATCGGTGCGACCGTTCTGCTTATAAGCGTGATCTTTATAGAATTCATCATCGGTGCTACCGCGTCATTCTTTAACAGAAGAGCGATAGACAATATCGTCTCTGAAAAAGCTTCGCAACTTTCTCATCCATCGGTACAAGTAAACATCTCTAACGATAATAATCAAAATGATGATCTTGAGAAAGAATCTGCAGTAGATGTGGAAAGTGACGGGCAAAAGGTAAAAGACTGATAGTCTCCTTTAAACCCGGTCTTCAATAACTCCACTGTTAAAAAACTCTCTAAAAGTAGGGCTAGTATCGAAGTTTTTTAGGTCCCCAGTTAATACCCAAGCAAAATCATCATGTTCTTTGCTAAGAGAGATTCTTTCTCCATCGCTAATTCCTTCCATGATGACATAGACAATCTTTTTATCCCCAAGAGATGACTCTGCGGTTCCAACTAATCCGGTTATCTCAGTTATCAAGCCGGTCTCCTCTTCCACCTCTCTTAAAAGAGCAGTTTCAAGACTTTCCCCATCATCCACTTTTCCGCCGGGAAGTTCCCACTTTCCTGGGTTTCCTTTTGACTCCATCGATCTTTGGAGCAAAAGATACTGATTATTTTTGTCAACTAGTAGCATTTTTACCGATATATCATATTCGATCTTATCCACATCAATCCTTTGATACTTATGTCGTTTACACCAACTTATTCCTCTTAAATATCAAAATCCACATTTAAACACATTAACATTAATAACAAAATTATCGTAAGAGCTCTTAGCGCTTATTTAGGAATCGTTTAATTGCCAAAAACAATTCCTTGGTTGCCTTCGGCTTTGACAGCTTTTGTTTAAAAACTGTTCCAACAAAGGCGTGTTCCAAAATCTTCAGCTTGCTTTTAAGATTTATTCCTTTTGTTACTTTTCCTGAAGAGCAGCTCGAAAGAAGTGGTTTAGGTCTTTAGCGAAGTTAAAATAATCCATCAAAATGTCACTTAGATCATCACTCAATATGTTCGAGGAATCTAATTTTTTCATGTAGAAAAACTCTTTGTTAGCAATATAGGGTATCTTCTGCTCTATCTCTTTATACTCCTTTGGAAGACGCTTATTTCTTTCACCCTTTATACTGCCAAAACTTTTTATAAATTTTTTATCATTAATTAACTTAAGGAATTTATCCTCTTCATCGGCGATCTCTTTTCTAATCTTCTCGATTCCATCATTGTTAAGATGATGGGCACCGGCGCCTAGCGATATTTTGTCAAAAGAAAATTGATAATAATAACCAGGTGAATTTACCCCTTTTCTTCCACCCCTTGCAATATTTGCCCCAAGATGTGTCTTATAGGGTGTCTTATCCTTAGCGAAACGTATATCCCGGTTGATTCTGAAGATCACGTCTTTTGCTTGGACATCCAGCTTTGGCTCTATCTCCCTTAACCGTTCGATCATCTCATCGGCAAACGCTTTAAATGGGTCTTTTACCGATGTCTCATATCTCTTCCGGTTCAAATCGAACCAGGCCTTATTATTGTTTTTCGATAATTCTTTAAAAAATGCTAGAAAATCCTCGTTAAAGTAGGCCATGAAAAGAACTTACCTTCCAAATATATTAATCATTTATTCCTGAAAACAAGCAATTAAAAAAGGTAGATCACGTACAATTTACCGACGCGTAGCAAGATATTTATTA
>Ga0255058_10000004_pt1 | contig 136026 bp, 127 predicted proteins | sample Cases_109_9_MG_FD_188637 | JGI IMG/M metagenome (GOLD analysis project Ga0255058, IMG submission 188637) | Seawater microbial communities from Amundsen Gulf, Northwest Territories, Canada - Cases_109_9 | ecosystem: Environmental > Aquatic > Marine > Gulf | place: Canada: Northwest Territories...
TTTTGTTTCTAAAGTCTCCCTCAATTGATCGGGGATAAGATAGTCGTAAGCGACGGCGTAACCGGGCCTTATTATCTCCGCTCTTTCTAAGCCGGGAATGGTCCTAATGATCTTAGCCTGCACATTGACGGGCATGCTTGATGTTAGCCCTTGAAGATAGAGTTCGGTCGTTTTCCACCCCTCTGGCTCAATAAATACCGGGTGGCTATCTTTTTCCGGAAAATTAATTATTTTTCGATCGATCGAAGGACAATACCTCGGCCCCTTACCGCTTACAAGGCCTGTTTTTAGCGGCGACAGATGGATGTTGTCCTCTACGACCCGCTTTGTTTCCTTATTGGTGAAGGTGAGATAGCAAGTTTTTTGTTCTCTGTGCACCTTTTTTGACGAAAAAGAAAATGCCAGCGGTATGTCGTCACCAGGTTCTTTCTTTAGCTTAGATATATCTACCGATCGCGAATGGACCCTTGCCGGGGTTGCTGACTGAAATCTCCCCAGCTCAAGCCCCTTATCATTGAGACTTTTGGATAGATGGCTGCTGGGAAGCTCGCCTACTCTTCCAGCAGAATACATAATCTCGCCAACGACTATCTTCCCTTTTAAAAATGTTCCGGTAGAGATGATCACTGTTTGAGCCAGGTAGCGTTCGCCCGTTAGAGTCTCTACCCCAGCCACTTCTTTTGCGCCGCTCAGGATAGTTGTGACCTCTCCCTCCTTAAGGTCAAGTCCAACTTGAGCCTCAAGCGATTTTCGCATATTTCTTTCATATATCTTCTTATCAGTCTGTGCTCTTAAGGCTTGAACAGCCGGGCCCTTACTGCGGTTTAATATTTTTATTTGAATCGCCGCCGTATCGGTTATCTTTCCCATCTCTCCTCCGAGGGCGTCTATTTCTCGAACCAACTGGCCCTTACCGATACCTCCGATCGCGGGATTACAAGGCATAAGAGCGATTTTCTCAAGATTTAAGGCTAAAAGAAGAGTCCTGCATCCCATTCTTGCCGCAGCGAGCGCTGCCTCGCACCCAGCATGACCTCCTCCAACTACAATTGTCTGATAGATATTTTCAGCTTGTTTCACGTGAAACATCTTCTCTTTCGGCTATCAAACTGAGGATCTCAATATCGGACTGCCTTACTTCGGCAATCAGTTGCGCTTCTCGTATAGTCTTTGGTCGCTGCTCTTTAAGGCGCGTTGCCGCTGCCGTCGATAGCCCCTTGATCTGACCATATTGGAGATCATTTGGTAGCTTAATATCGCTAACCTTATCGATCAACTTTCGACGATTCTTGGTTCTTTGATTAAGTACCGAATATATCTTCTCAGCCTCAATGTACTGGATGAAGTCGTCGGGAAGATCCGTATCTGACTCTCTCGCTGACAATTTTTTCTCTACTCTTTTCATCCGCTCATCTCCGATCAGCCCCAGTTCATGGCCGATAGGGGAGAGCCTAAGATCGGCATTGTCGCTTCTTAGTATCAAACGGTATTCGGCCCTCGATGTAAACATCCGATAAGGCTCATCTACTCCCTTAGTCACCAGATCATCTATTAAAACGCCTATATAAGCTTTGGAGCGATCAAGTATAAGCGGCTCCTCGCCCTTTACCTTTAAAGCGGCGTTTATTCCAGCCATCAGACCCTGAGCAGCCGCTTCCTCATATCCGCTAGTCCCATTTATCTGGCCGGCCGTAAATAATCCGTCAACTGTTTTTGTTTCTAAAGTCTCCCTCAATTGATCGGGGATAAGATAGTCGTAAGCGACGGCGTAACCGGGCCTTATTATCTCCGCTCTTTCTAAGCCGGGAATGGTCCTAATGATCTTAGCCTGCACATTGGGTTGTACTGACATCGATAGTCCCTGCAGATACCCCTCATCAGTATGACTGCTCATCGGTTGGACGAAGACCGGATGAGATCCCTTATCAGGAAATCGCTTAAGTTTGGCAGCTAAAGACGGGCAATGCCTGGGAGAGACATCTGTTAACTCCTCGATATTGTTATCACTTAAGACCTCTCGTACTAATGAGTGGGTTACCTCATTTGTACGGGTAACATAGTAACTTTCCTGTTTTTGATGCTTATTATCTTGCCAATTTAAAAAATAAGCTGGAGGTTCCAGCGGAACTCTTTCCTGCATCTTATCAATATTGATGGAAGAAATATTAATTCTTGGAGAAGTACCAGTTTTAAACCGGTTAAATCTTAGCCCCATTCGCTTTAAACAATCCACCAGATCAATCGATGATATTTCACCATATCGACCGCCCGATTGCTCTTTACCGGAAATAAATAATTTACCACCTAAAAACGTTCCCGCAGCTAGAACAATTGTTTTAGTAACAATCTTCTCGCCAAGCCTGGTACTTACTTGCAGATCCTTTCCGATCCTATTTATCTTAGAGACCATATCCTGATAGATGGAAAGCCCCTTTTTTTCTTCTAATCGATGCTTCATAAATAGAGGATAGGTATTTTTGTCAACGATTTGGTGCGCGGTTCTTGCTGCCGGACCGCTGTTCTCTCCATTAATCTTGGAGCTCAGAACATTACTATCCGCAGCTTCCGCCATTAAACCCCCTAATGCATCAATCTCCATGACAAGTTGCCCCCTTCCGGGGCCTCCGAGTGATGGATTACAGGCAAAAGTTGCGACTGCATCCCAGCTAGTTGTAATAAGCAATGTTTTGCAGTCCATTTGAGCTGCGGCATAGGCCGCTTCGCAACCAGCGTGTCCCGCTCCAATGATAACTACGTCATAATTTTCACTCAACGGCGCCTCGTTTCACGTGAAACATCCGCCAAATCTTCTTATGACAAGAAAAATTGGCAAAAACTACTTTCCAATACAGAATTTTGAGAATATTTCGTCTAAAAGGTCATCATAACTCGTAGCTCCGACAATATCGCCTAAGGATTTTGATGCCATTTTTAATGATTCTGTAAGGATCTCTTCGGTATAACCCTCTTCTATGGCTTTTTCCATCTCTCTTAGTGACTCTAAGGCTTGCTCTAATTGATACTCGTGTCTTACATTGGCGATTATCACATCATCCTCGATGTTGCTACCAAAGGTTGCGTACTCTTTGATAGACCTCTTTAATTCCTCAATACCGTCACCATTTATTGAGGAAGTGCTTACTTTTTTTATGACATTTTGTATGGAGATCTCTTCTAGATCTATTTTTTGAGGAAGATCTGATTTATTTATTACTACAATCGCTCTTCCTTGGACTACTTGGCTAATTATTTGCTTGTCCTCCTCAGAAACCAACATGGAACCATCCAGTACAAAAAGGACTAGGTCTGCTTCCAGAGCGGTCTTTTTACTAAGCGCGACCCCTGCAGCCTCCGCTTCATCACCCGGTATTCTTATTCCGGCCGTATCACAAAGTTTTATCGGAATCCCGCCTATATCCATAACTGTCTCAATTACATCCCTGGTGGTACCGGGAAGAGACGTTACTATTGACCTATCGTCATCTATCAATGTATTTAGAAGACTTGATTTACCGACATTAGCTCTACCGATGATGGCGGTAGAGAGTCCGGCTGTGACTACTTTCCCCAGCCTCTTTGTCTCCAGTAACCGATTGATCTCGGCTGCGATATCACTGACCCTTGTCTTTATAATACCAACGTCAGCCGCCTCTATGTCCTCGTCGGAAAAATCAACGGCCGCTTCTAGTTCCGCATGAATGGTTAAAAGCTGGCTTTGAATATCCTTTATCTTTTCCGATAAACGCCCACCGATCTGGGCCAAAGCTACCCTTGCAGCCGTCTTTGTCCTAGAATTTATCAGATTACTAATAGCCTCGGCTTGAGTAAGGTCGATCCGGCCGTTTAAATAGGCCCTCTTAGTAAATTCTCCTGGTTCGGCCATTCTTGCGCCGGCTTTTACTACGGTTTCCAATACCTGTTTTAAAACAACCGTGCCTGAATGACAGTTGATCTCAACGATATCCTCGCAGGTATATGTCTTGGGAGCCTTCATTACCGTTATTATAACTTCATCCATAACGTTACCTGAGGATGGTTCGATCAGATGTCCGTAGAAGACTTTGTGAGAATTAGAAACGCTCAGCTTTTTTCCGCTTTTTGATTTAAAAAGAGAATCGGCAATCGAAACGGCGCTGTCGCCGCTCAGCTTAACAATGCCTATTCCACCAAATCCGACAGGTGTCGAAATAGCGGTGATAGTGTCAACCGAATTATCCATAATTTTCTATTATAATATTTACTTAATTATTTATTATCATTAGGTGAGATAACGACTTTGCGTTCCGGGTCTTCTCCGCTTGATGTTGAGCTTACACCTGAATAATCGCCTACAACCGTATGGACCAGTTTTCTCTCATAAGCATTCATCGGCCTTAAAGTAATCGATTTCTGTCGCACCAGCACTTTTCCGACAATCCTCTCAGCCATTGCTTTTATCTCCCCGGTCTTTTGTTTTCGATAGCCTTCTATATCTACTATTACTCTTTTTCTTTCTAGTTTATTCTTGTTGGCGATGATATTGACCAGATATTGAAAAGAGTCAAGCGTATGGCCATGACGCCCGATTAACATTCCCAAATTATCGCCACTGACATCGATACTAAAAGAGTCTTCGAGGTCTTCGGATTCTACCGTAGCCGGTATTTCCATAAGAGCAAGAAGCTCCTCGACAATGACCTTGGGAGGCTTTCCCTCGTCATCTTTTTGGACTACTTTTATTTTTGCTCCCTTGGAACCACCTATTCCTAATAGCCCCTTACTTGGTTGTTCCAATATCTCCACATCAATATTTTCTTTAGGGATATTAAGTTCTTCCACTGCCTTTTCGATTGCTTCATCAACACTATCGCCTTCGAAAATATCATTATTTGGCATTTTTTAAGGCTTCCTTTCCCTCATCCTGCCGTCCTGCTGAAATTGATTGCTGAGCTATCTGCCAAACATTAGTCGTTACCCAGTAGAGTAACACTCCTGCCGGAAAATTCCATGCTATATAAGCCATAAATACGGACATAAAGAGCATTATCCTATCCTGCTTGGGATCGGCACTCATCATTTTTGATTGAGCATAGTTTGTGACCAGCATAAGAGCGATTAAAACAAAGTATGAGATGGTCAAGAGAGTCGGTAATTGAGTAGCCGCTTCAGCCGGAGACAGCGAAAGATCTTTGATCAGAAACAAGAAGGGCTGCCCTTCAAGTGGCGGGAACTCTCTTAATATTTGAAATAGTGCAATAAATATCGGAAGCTGAAGAATTAAAGGCAAGCAACCGCCGAACGGATTGATCTTGTGTTCTTTATAGAACTTCATGATCTCCTCATTCATCTTCTGCCTATCATCTTTAAATTTAGCCTGAAGTTCTTTCAGTTTAGGTTGCCACTTTTTCATCTCCGCCATTGATTTCGTCTGTTTTATCGTCAGCGGCAACATGATAACCCTGGTAGTCAGAGTTAGGAGGACTATAGCTACCCCCCAGTCAGGAATGAAGCCATGATAGAGCTCAAGAATAGATATTAGAAGATCTTTTAAAGCATCGTAAATAAAAATTATAAACTCCATCTCATTTTACCGGATCAAAACCGCCCGGATTGAACGGGTGACAGCGACATATCCTAAGAAATCCTTTCCAGAGTCCCCGTATAGCGCCATATTTCTCGACAGCCTCAATGCAATATTGTGAACACGTTGGATGAAAACGGCAGCTTGGAGAGGTTAGTACGGATATTCTCTTTTGGTAGAACTTGATAATTCCGATGACGACCCGCATCTTATCCCTCTATAACAGCGCCCTTTTTTAATAGGTCGCTTGTTAATTCATTTAATCTTTTATATTCAAGGCGGTCGGCTCCTGATTTTACAACAAAAACAAGCAGATATCCCTCTTTAATATTGCTGTGTAAACTAGATATTATCTCTCTTAATCTTCTTTTTAGCTTGTTTCTGACAACGGCTTTTCCGACTTTTTTACTTATAGAAAAACCCACCTGAGTGGGCCCGCCTGAGTCCATAAGTAGATAGTATAGCACTAAATATTTATTGCCAATACTTTTTCCACTTCTGTAGACTTTTGCAAAATCTTTGTCTTTTTTTAGCTTAGACTCACGGCGCATAGTTAAACTGTAAGCCGTTTTCTTTCCTTACGTCTTCTTCTACTTAAGACTTTGCGCCCGGCTCTAGTGCTCATCCGCTCTCTAAACCCGTGTGACCTTTTTCTTTTTCTGTTTTTAGGTTGATAAGTCCTTTTCAAGATTCCTCCAAAGATGAAAAGCAGAAGTAATTATATCCATCGCGGTCAATCAGTGTCAAGGAGTTAGGGGCTACAGCGATAATTTATTGACCTGGAATATATAATACCCTTATTAGGGTAATTATTTACCTTGAAAAAAGCCGGCTAGCTCTTTTAGCTATTCTTTGATAACATTTGCAATCAACATAAATTGTATATGACGATATTAAAAGCTACAAATCTTAAAAAAATATACGGCATGGGTCTTACCGAGGTAACGGCCTTAAATGATGCCAGCTTAGAGGTCAAGAGCGGAGAATTCGTCGCTATCATGGGTCCAAGCGGCTCTGGGAAATCAACTCTCTTACATCTTCTTGGCGGACTCGATGTTCCTACTAGCGGTAAAATCGACTTGGCAGGAAATTCGATAACCGACCTTTCTGATAAAAAGTTGACCCTGATAAGAAGAGAAAAGATCGGTTTCATATTTCAGTTTTTTAATCTGCTCCCAACTCTTAGCGTTGAAGAAAATATCGCTCTTCCGCTGGTAATTGCGGGTATTCATCAAAGCGTCTATGAAGAACGCCTTAGTAAGCTTATCGAGACAGTTGGTCTTACGGACCGCAAAAAACATCGACCTGATGAATTATCAGGAGGTGAGCAACAAAGAGTAGCGATAGCGAGGGCTTTTATAGCAGAGCCAAAGATAGTTCTGGCTGATGAACCAACCGGCAACCTTGATACTAAGACAGGACGCGAGATCTTATCTCTCTTAAAAGACTCGTCTAAAGAACTCGGCCATACCGTACTGATGGTCACCCACGAACCAGCCGCGGCCGCTTACTCGGAAAGAGTCATTTTTCTAAGAGACGGTTCGATAGTGCGAAGTTTGAAACTTGGAGGTGAGAACGATACGGAGACTATCATCTCTAACCTCAAAGAACTTGAGGATTAGAAAGACCAGAACCGCTCTTACAACCATCGGAATAATCCTCGGCGTCGCCGTGATCCTCGGAATAAGTATCACCAATATTAGTACTGTAGCCGCCTTCACCGACATGATCGATTCGATAACCGGTAAATCTGACTTTACGATTAATTCGGTATCTGAGAGTTTTGATGAAAAAACACTTGATGAAGTGGACAAAATCAGCGGCGTTGAAGTCGCTGCCCCGGGTATATCGAGAGGTAGCCGCCTTACTAAGAAGAAAGAAAAACCGGACGTAAGAATTATCGGTATTGATCCTTCGATCGATCGAAAAGTTCGAGATTATTCTATTGCCAACGGAGAATTCTTAAAATCCGATGAAGGCCGATCGATAATTATCGTAGAAGAGTTTGCCAAAGAAAATAAGATAAAGGTCGGCGATAAACTCGAACTTGCCACCGATAAAGGCTTTTCTGTCTTTTCAGTCATCGGACTACTAGATAAGACAGGTGTCGGCCGGTTTCAAAACGGTAGCGCTATTTTTATGCCGTTAAAAACCGCCCAAAACGAGTTCAACCTTGATAATAGACTGACATTTATCGATGTCATTTCCACAAAGGATGACGTCGAGCAGACTATAAAGAAGACCAAAAAGATTCTAGGTGGTAATTTTGTAGTCGAGCGGCCGGCGAAGCGCGTCGAGGCAATGGAGGAATCGTTAAAAGCTCTTCAAATCGGATTATCCTTTTTTAGCGCCGTCGCCTTGTTTGTCGGTGGTTTTCTGATTTTTAATACGCTCTCGATGGTAGTTATCGAGAGAACAAAAGAACTGGGACTGCTCCGGTCAATCGGTGCCAGCCGTAGCCAATTGGCCACACTTATCCTAACAGAAGCCCTGATCATCGGTTTTATTGGTTCTGTCATCGGTCTGATCGCCGGCCTCCTGCTCGCTAGAGGACTAATATATATTATGTCGGAGACGATACAGAGCAATATTTCAACATTCGAAGTACCACTAAGGGGGCTTATTGCCAGCATCTTTGTCGGTATAGTCATTAGCGTGATAGCCTCACTCCAACCGGCTCTTACAGCAAGCCGGATCCCGCCGCTGATGGCAATAAGAACAAATAGGGGGGAATCCTCCTCCTCTAAAAATTATCTATTACTTATCTCTTCACTTTTAATAATTGTGGTTGGTGTCGCCACCTCATACAGACCCCAGATCTTCGGATATTTGCCAGGGAGTACTCTAAGCCAAGCAGGGGCTTTTTTACTTCTTCTAGGAGTAGCTCTTCTTACACCCTTTTTAGTTAAACCTTTCTCCTCCTTATTTAGCCGGCCATTCTTAATTTTTGCCCGTTCAGAAGGAAGGCTGGCATCAAGAAATTTAAGTAGAACGAGGGGTAGAACTGCGGCAACGATAAGTGCGATTATGATCAGTCTGGCAATGCTCTTAAGCGTGGGTGGCCTTACCGACAGCTTTAAAGCCAGTATCGACAGATGGGTTGAAAAATCGATCGGCGCTGATGTATTTGTCGCCGGAGAACCATTTGATCTATCGATCGATAAGCGTTATATAAAAGAGTTTGAAGGGATTAAGGGGGTTAAGTCGGTCTCACCGGTTCGCTTTTTTTTTGTGCGTGTCGGTGACCAGCGCTATACTTGGAGGGCGATCGAACCCGAAACTTTTAGACCGATGGCCGAGTTACAGTTTGTCGAGGGAAAGAGCGATCAGAGCTGGGAAGAGCTCGATAAAGGCGACTCCGTCTTTCTTTCAACTGTACTGGCTAACAGGCTAGGGCTTAGTAAGGGTGATGAGATCAAGATCAAAACAGACCAAGGCGAGCGTTCCTTTAACATAGCCGGCATCATCATCGATTTTGGTGGAGAGACCGGTGATGTGATCGTCGGAACCCGTTCCGATATGAAAAAATATTTCGGTTTTGATGATGTAAATTCATTTCGCATAAAGATAGACTCAAAAGCAAGACCAAGAACGGTCGCAAAAAGGATCGAGAAACAATTCGGTGATCAGCTAAGCCTCGAAATAGAAGACATCCAGGAATTTAAATCGATGATAAACAAGCAGATCAATGTAACCTTTGCAGCTTTTAACGTTATCACCTTGATCGCCGTCATCGTTGCCGCTGTGGGCATAATTAATACGATGATGATGAATATTATGGAGCGGACCAGAGAGATCGGGATATTGAAGGCAATCGGCGGAACCAGATGGCAGATAAGAAAGATCATCTTAATTGAGGCTTCGATCACCGGCTCTATCGGACTATTTCTAGGTGTGATAGTTGGTATCTTTATGTCAATTAGCGTAATTCAGAGTATGCATACTTTGACCGGCTATGACGTCACTTATGTCTTCCCCTGGTCTTCTCTTGCAGCCTCCGCATTCATAGCTTTGATTTTTTCCACCATAATAGCGCTTTTACCAGCTCAGATCGCCGCTTCTTCCAATATTGTCGAGGCAATACATTATGAGTGATCATGAAAAAAAGAGGAGCAACAAGTGAGCGACCGACAAAATATTTTTCTTGCCGTCATTGGCCTCTTTATTTTAGCTTTTTTCATCTTTCTGGCATCGATAATAAAAGAGCCTGTGATCACCGATCTGGATATCAGGATCAGCAGAGCTTTTTCTTTTTGGCGGCCCGTTTGGCTTACCACAACTTTTAAATTTATTACGGCATTTGGCTCTTTTGCCATCGCTGGACTATTAGCTATAGTCTTTTCGGCCATTCTTTGGCAACGACATAAGAGGGTCGAGGCTATCTTTCTAATGATCTCTATTGCTTCCGTCCTAATGATCGATCCCTTAAAATCTCTTATATCAAGACCCAGACCAGACGCAGCGATTATCGGCTTTGTCCCAATTGAGATGGGGGGTTTCTCTTTTCCAAGCGGCCATTCTGTCCTTAGCTCCAGCGTTTATGGATTTTTATTGGTAATAATAATTATTGATCTAAGAGGGCGCCTTCGGATTGCCGCCGCCTCTTTTTTGTTAGTATCAATAATCCTTATCGGTCTTAGCCGTATCTATCTGGGGGCTCACTACTTAAGTGACGTCATCGGTGGCCTGCTCTTAGGATCTGCCTGGTGTGTGTTTTTGACGATTCTCTTTTTTTACATATTAAAGAAGAAAGATCACGGTCATTTCCAGTAATTGCCTTTCGAAAGAATTTTTAGATTGATTGTAAAAAAAACGGGGCCAATGTAGGCCCCGTTAGCAGTACTTTTATGCTTGATCTCTTACATCATTCCCGGCATTCCGCCCGGCATTCCGCCCGGCATTCCGCCGCCTGCGCCTTCTTCGCCCGGTTGTTCGGCAACTACCGTCTCCGTCGTCAATATCAGCGATGATATCGAAGCCGCGTTTTGAAGCGCGGACCTGGTCACCTTCGCCGGATCGATAATCCCTTCTTTAACCATACTTCCGTATTTACCGGTAAGAGCATTTAAGCCTTCACCCAGTTTTAGACCCTTAACTTTCTCAACGACAACAGAGCCTTCAAGGCCGGCGTTTGTCGCGATCTGTCGAAGCGGTTCTTCGAGCGCTCTCTCTAAGATCGCAGCCCCGGTATGTTCGTCACCTTTTAAACCACCTTTGTCGATCGTTGCAATGCTATCGACAAGAACAACTCCGCCGCCAGGAACGATTCCTTCCTCAACCGCAGCTCTAGTTGCTGAGAGAGCATCTTCGATGCGGTGCTTCTTCTCTTTTAGCTCCGTTTCAGTCGCAGCGCCTACTTTTATGACAGCTACTCCACCCGATAGTTTAGCAAGCCTCTCTTGAAGTTTTTCTCTATCAAACTCAGAGTCGCTCTGTTCGATCTCGGCTTTTATCTGGTTGATCCGCCCACTGATATCATCGGCGGAACCTTGTCCATCGACTATGATTGTCTCTTCTTTTGTGATTTTTACCTGGCGTGCCTTACCCAACATCTCCACTGTGACAGAATCAAGCTTTATCCCTAGTTCTTCAGTTATCATCTGCCCGCCGGTAACGATGGCAATATCTTCCAGCATTGCTTTTCGTCGATCACCGAACCCAGGAGCTTTTACCGCAACAGCCGTAAATGTACCTCTGATCTTATTGACGACCAGCGTAGCAAGTGCTTCACCTTCGACATCTTCGGCAATAATAAGCAAGTTTTTACCAGACTGCATCACTTTCTCTAGAACTGGAAGAAGATCTTGAATAGAGCCGATCTTTTGGTTGATTATCAAAAGATAAGGGTCTTCTAGAATCGCTTCCATTCTCTCAGAATCGGTTACCATATAAGGGGAGATGTATCCCTTGTCAAACTGAAGACCCTCGACCACTTCGACTTCTGTGCCAAGACCCTGAGATTCCTCAACAGTAATTACACCGTCTTTTCCTACCTTCTCCATAGCATCGGCAATCAAGTTTCCAATACTATCGTCGGCCGCGGAGATCGCCGCCACTCGTGCTATCTCTTCTCTGCTTTCGATTTCCTTTGACTGATCTTTAATAAAGCCAACCGTTAATTCGACTGCCTTCTCAATGCCTTTCCTGATATCTTGAGGGTTTGCCCCAGCAGCCACGTTTTTAAGCCCTTCCCTGATAATCGATTGAGCCAGGATCGTAGCCGTGGTCGTACCGTCTCCGGCAACGTCATTTGTCTTTGTCGCCACTTCTTTTACAAGTTGGGCCCCCATATTCTCAAAGACATCCTCGACCTCTATCTCTTTGGCGATCGTGACACCGTCATTAGTAATAGTGGGTGAACCAAACTTTTTATCGAGAACGACATATCGTCCCCTTGGCCCGAGCGTTACTCTCACCGCATTGGCCAGCTGGTTTACGCCGGCTTCCAACGCCCGTCGCGCTTCCTCAGCATATTTAATATCTTTTGCCATTACTTTCCCTCCTAAAGGAAATTGAATTGCTTATTTTAATTAGCCGATAATTGCTAGAATGTCTTTTTCACTAAGAATAAGATACTCTTCACCTTCGACTTTTACCTCTGTCGGACCATACTTTGAATAAATAATCTTGTCTCCAACTTTTACCTCAAGATCGACTTTCTTCCCGTCTTCATACTTTCCGGTTCCGACTGCGACCACGTTACCTTCTTGGGGTTTTTCTTGGGCAGTGTCCGGAAGTACAATTCCGCTTTTTGTAGTCTGTTCGCTCTCGACCGACTTGACTACGACTCGGTCTCCTAATGGTTTCAACTTCATTTCAACCCTCCTTATATCTTACCTGGCACTCTACTTGGTCGAGTGCTAGAATATCCTACACTAACCAAACATTAAAATCAATGAAAAAATATCAGCTTTTTTTCTCTTAATTTGATCAGTGGGATCAGAGATCGATTTTCCACAACCATCTAATAGCTCTGAGCTGTTATTAACAGTTTTTTCCACATTTTCCACAATTAATAACAACTAGGTAAGCGGCAGTTAAAGACCCATGTTCGGTTGAGACTCAACGGCAAGCGTTAAAAAGTCTTTGCGCAGGTAGTGAAAGTATGCCGCCGAAGCTATCATGGCGGCATTGTCTGTGCATAACGAGATCGAGGGATAGAAAAACTTTATATTTGAGCTCTTTGAAGCTTTCTCGAGTTCCGATCTTAGCCTATTATTAGCGCCGACGCCTCCGGCCAATATAAGCGTGCCGACATTTCTGCTCTTGGCCGCTTTTATGCTCTTTGATACTTGTACATCGACGATAGCCGCTTCAAAGCTGGCGCAAATATCAGGAAGGTCATCATCCGTAATAGATTCCTTATTCTTTGTAATATAATTTATCACCGCGGTCTTTAGCCCTGATAGAGAGAAATTAAAATCGCCGCTTCCCATCATCGCCCGCGGAAAATCGATAGCCCTTGGATCTCCGGTTTCAGCCATCTTACTAAGGACCGCGCCCCCCGGGTATCCCATTCCTAAAAACTTAGCGATCTTGTCAAAAGCCTCACCCGCCGCGTCATCTAATGTCTGACCCAATACCTCATATTCCCCCCAGTCTTTTACGTAAGCTAGTAGAGTGTGCCCACCCGAAACGATTAAAGCAATCAGAGGCGTTTTTACTTGCGGGTGTTGCAAGTAGTTGGCGAAGAGATGCCCTTCTAGGTGATTTACGCCTATCAAGGGTTTTTTTATTGCGTAGGCGATAGCTTTAGCTGTAGCAACCCCGACAATAAGAGCTCCGGGAAGCCCCGGACCAAGGGTAACCGCTAGGGCATCAAGAGCTGAATATTCCAGACCGGTCGTCTCTAGAGCTTCTTTTATGACCGGATTGATCACTTCCTGGTGGCTGCGGCTGGCAATCTCGGGAACTACACCGCCAAATCGCTTATGAAGATCAACCTGAGAGGCAACAACGTTTGAAAGTATCTTTCTTCCATCTTCGACTACCGCCGCGGCCGTCTCATCACAAGATGTCTCAATCGCCAGTATTTTTACCAATTTCTTTCCTTAAATGACATGACCTGCCTTTTCACTGATCATCCTCACCTTGAAGATCAAATAGACACATCACATAAGCGTCTTCACCCGTCTCCTGGTAATATCCTTTTCTTGTTCCCACTATTTTGAATCCGAATTTACTATAAAGATTCTGGGCAGATTTATTGTCTTTCCTAACTTCCAGGCTTAGATGGACGATACCTTTGGCAATAGAAAATTCGATAATCGATCTAAGCAGGCGCGAACCTATCCCTTGCCGATGATATGTCTGACTGATTGAGATATTAGTTATCTGGCCTTGGTCACCGCCGAAAAATAGTCCCGCATAACCAATGACCTTTTCGTTATCTAGAGCTACCAGATAATAGGCGAATTCCGGATGTTCCAGATGGCTTTCGAATGACGACTTCGTCCACGGTGTTGGAAAAGACCGGGTCTCAATAGCGACAACTTCATCGAGATGGTTTTTTTGCATCAATTCGATCGTTATTTTTGAGATCGATTTAGCCGTTTTAATCTCTCCTCCGCTTCGGATTTCCTAATATAAATGGGCCGAACATTCCGATAGGCAAGGGTCGCCCGCTTCTTTAGAGATAGGCCGACAAGCAGAGTCGCCTTAGGATACCAAAGTTCTTTTCTCGCAAAAACAGCCCTTTCTCCTAATGATTCTTTAAAAAGATCACCATATAAAAGCAGTCCATCGCCTGCTAAGACAACCCGTTCTTCATATCTTTTTAGAATATTTCCAAGATCGACAGGATCTAAGACCTGGGGAACGCTGTCGCTCTCGCCCTGCTTAAAGATCTTAGCGTATATTTCCTTTCTCTTGGCATCCACTACCGTACATACAATTCCTTCGTATTTATGCTCCTGATCTCTTTCAATACCTCTTGCAATCGCATCAAGGCTGGAGATACCAATGATATTCTTGTTTAGACTTTGAGCAAGTCCTTCCGCTGTGGCTACACCGATCCTTAAACCGGTAAAAGAACCGGGGCCCGTACCAACGAGGATTACGTCGATTTCCAATAAATTTACCGCCGCCGCATTTAATAGTTCATCGATCATCGGCAGTAGTTTGGCAAGATGATCCCTTGGAGCTTCCAAATGGACATTGTTAAGTATCTTGTCTCCCTTTGAAAGAGCGATACTAAGGTAGTTTGATGAAGTGTCTAGAGCGAGAATCTTGCTCGTTTCATCGATTATTATTTTTTTACCTTTCTCATCAGGCATCTTTTATGATCAATAGCCCGATCTCTTTAGCCATATTACTAATACTTTGGATCTGTCCGTCGAACTTCGCAGAACTACCTTTAAAGATCAAGTGTCTGCTGTTTTCATTATCAACCGTTCTTTTAAAACTGACTCCGAGATAGTCGTCGGGAAGACTAGCTGAGATCTTGTCTCCCCATTCCACGACAGTTATGCCCTTTCCATAATAATATTCTTCATAACCAATCACTTCCATCTCTTCTAGTGTTTCCAGCCTGTAGAGATCTAAATGGTAAACAGGATGCCTTCCGCGGTACTCATTGACGATCGTATATGTGGGACTACTTACAAGCTCTTTGATACCTAAACCTTTTGCAAGCCCGATAGTAAAAGAGGTCTTGCCAGCACCAAGATCACCTGTTAGCAAGATAATATCTCCCTCTTTTAATGATCCGCCGATCTTTTCGGCTAGCTCCTGTGTTTTACTTACTGAAACCGTCATCAATTCAAGTGATTTTGGCAATATACCTCATTAGTAAAGCCTATAGACACATCTAAAAAAGATCGAGCTGTTCTTCGCCTTTATTTTCTTTGCTATTTTGTTCTCTTTCGATATCGCGATCGGCCTCTATTAGCAGATCACCAAGTTTCTTAAAGTCCTCGATCAAAAGCTCTTTTGTCTTAGTCGCATATAACGCGGCAGCCGGATGATAGACAGGAAATACCCGTCTATTATTTATGATTATCGGCTCTCCATGGATCTTTGAGATAAAAACGGTCCTATCCAATAACAGGCGAGTGGAAAAATTACCAAGAGTGACGACAATTAAGGGGTCGACTATCTCTATTTGACGCAACATAAACGGCTTACATGCACTGATCTCTTCTGGTTTTGGATCCCTGTTCTCTGGAGGTCTGCACTTTAAGACATTAGCAATATAGACATTGCTTCGATTCAGGCCCAAAATCTGCTTTAATAGTTGATCGAGGAGTTTTCCGGCCGCCCCGACAAAAGGCTCACCTTTTTGATCCTCATGAAAACCCGGGGCTTCACCGACAAACATGAGCGACGCGTTTGGATCACCATTTCCAAATACCAGATTTGTCCTCGAACCGCTTAAAGAACAGCGCCCGCAATCATCTAAGTTGTTCTTTAATTCGTCAAGATCCGAGATCTCTGAAAGTGATCGCTGTAATGGCATATACCTCCTAGCAGACGACTTAACTATAACTAATGATAGACTTGCAAATCAACTGCTAAGATCAATAAGTATAAGGATGGGATGGGAGAGGCGTCTTATGAACAAGAGCTACAAGACGATGAAGTACAACTACCACACGCCGAGCTGCTTCCCTCTTTTTTTGTTCCAAAGGCGGAAAACAGTTTCTTAAGATCACTACCACCACAATTCGAACAGCTGACATTAGCTGTTCCGACGCCGACACCGACAAGCACTTCGATCTTCGACTCACATGAATTACACTGATATTCATAAATTGGCATCTTTAAACTTTCCTTTTCTCTTATTTTATCACGCTGAGTCATTTCTTTTTAAAAGAGTATCGCCCTAGTCGACGATCTCTATCTTTTTTTTAACACTGCCACCGCTCTCTAGGGCAAACCAGCTCGCTTTGAGTGTGTAAACGCCAGCCTTTACAACTTTACCTTCATTGTCGACCTGATCCCATGAGGCTGAGAACGTGATCTCTTCATCTACATCCAAAGTATCTTCCTCGACAACCTGTATAAAGAAATCCTTACAAGTCTGACACCAAATCATATTTCCCTCGCTATCAAAGATCTCAAAATCATGGCGACGGGGTGAGCCATAGCTGACCTTCTTACTTTTGGAGCCGTCATTTTTAACTTTCAAAGTCATTTCAGTGCTGCTGCCTGCTTTTGTTTTTTCCTTTGACTCAAGCTCCATCGAGAAATTTTGCACTTTTTTTACAGCCCTTTCTTCCTTTTTTGTTCTCACTTCATCGTCATCTTTTTTGGAAGAGTCTCCTTTGCCACATCCGGCAAAAAAGAAAATAAATATGAGCGAGCTAACAATTAGTATCTTTGTCGATATTTTTTTGCCAGACATCTATGTATCGCTTCGTAAATCGATCCGCGGCACTCGCTCGCTTATTGAGCATATAATTTCATAATTGATTGTACCCATGATGTCACCTAGTTCTTCAGCAGTGATGCATTCGCCATTGTCGCGACCGATCAAAGTGATAACCTCTGAATCCAAAAGTTGTATATCATCCGGTATCGCAACTAGAAGCTGGTCCATACAGACCCTGCCGATCACCGGCGATCTTATTCCTTGAATCAAAACCTCGCTCCTATTAGAAAGTATCCTGCTATAACCATCCGCGTAACCTATAGGCAGCACTCCAACAAGATGATCCCTCCCTGCCCTATAAGTCAATCCATAACTTAGGCCGTCTCCTTCTTTTAAATCCTTTACCAAAGCAATCTTTGCCTTTAATGAAAGGGCGGGAACCAACTCTATTTTGCTCTTTAACACATGAGAAGGCTGCAGACCGTAAAGGGCTATCCCGATCCTCACCATATCAAGCTGGCTTTCGGGAAAGAACAAGGTTGCCGCACTATTGGCTGCGTGCCAAATAAGGTCGGCCTTAAAATCTTTTTTTAATTTAAGTAATTCATCAAGTTGTTTGCTGGTAAAAGTTTCGCTTGGATCGTCGGCGACGGCAAAGTGAGTAAAAACTCCCTCGAGTTCGATATATTCGTCATTTATAATTTGCTCATATAGAGAACGGGCCTCCTTTGGCTTTGCGCCGGCTCGGTTCATCCCCGTATCTACTTTTAAATGGACTTTTACTTTTTTTCTTCTTCGGATGGCTTCATCTTTGACTTTGTCTAACATGGCCTCGGTATAGATCGAGAGCATAATATCGGAATCTAGAGCATCGGCTACTCCGCTTTGGGGGATCTCACTTAAGACTTGGACTGGTACCTTGATGCCTGCATCTCGAAGTGCCACAGCTTCTTCCAAGAGAGCGACGCCAAGGCGATCAGCTCCAGCGGCAACAGCTGTTTTCGCTACCTCGATCATGCCATGTCCATAGGCGTTAGCTTTTACAACCGCCATGAAAAGAGTCGTATCCTCTAAAGTATTTTTTATTGTTTGAATATTTTTTTCGATCGCGGAGTGATCGATCTCAGCCCAGACAGGTCGTTTATACACCATGATCAGCTAGAAAGAGTTCTAACTATATCCCCTTTAGTTATGATCCCGACAACTTTTCCCCCTGATATGACCGGAATGCGTCCAATATGTTTTTCGATCATCAGGGTCGCTATTTCTTCGGTAGTTGCATCAGGAGTAACTGTTACAACCTCCGTTGCCATCAGCTCTTCGACAGTAGCTGCTGCAGCTCTTTTGAGCGACTCCTCAAATCGTTTAGGACTTTCGAGGAATATGTAGCTATCTAAAAGATGGATATAGCTTGGAAAATGTACCTTTATGTCTTGAGATATAAGATCAGATTCAGAGATCAATCCTATCAACTGATCGTCATCATCAAGCACCGGTGCCGCACCGATTTTATTGTCGACAAAAAATTTTGCCGCCTGCTTGATACTGTCTTTGGGCTTTAAGCATTTAACGTCCTTGGTCATTACTTCTTCTGCGATTGGGCTCATCTATTCTCCCCTTGATCCTCTCATCATCGGACAACTCCGATAATATTTTTTATTGCTCTTGGTAATAAGTCTATCAAGTCGCCCGCGATCATAGCAAGCTCGCCTTTCTCTTTTTTTCCGAAATCACCGCTTAGACCGTGGACAAACGTACCTGCAACCGCTGCCGGATAATCGGGAAGGCCTTGAGCCATGAAAGAAGCGATTATTCCTGTTAGCACATCTCCGGTTCCCGCTGTCGCCATCCCTGCATTGCCAGTAGTATTGATCATTGTCGCTCCCCGACCACTAATGATAGATCTGTTTCCCTTTAAGACAACGGTCGCCTTAAAGGCCCGACTCGCCTCCTGACATGCTTTTACCCGATCTGAGTTGATCTTAGAAGTCGTTTCTTTAGTTAGGCGGCTTAATTCGCCTTCATGAGGGGTGATTACCTTTGATGATGGAGTACTGCTAAGAACGCCTGTGTCGTCCAGACAATTTAATCCGTCGGCGTCGATGACCATAGGAATATCGATCTCACTCACTACTTTATTTAGAAAAACTCTTGTCTCATCGTTTCGTGAAATACCGGGACCAATGGCTATGACATCAAATCTTTTACTTACATCTTTTATGATATCTAATGCCGTTGGCGATATACTTTGCTGAGCAGTCTCCGGCAACGGGATTGTCATTACCTCTGTAAGCTTAATCTCCAATATCTCGTTCAAGCTTCTTGGTGCCGCCAAAGTTACTATTCCCGCCCCGGATCTCAGCGCCGCCAAAGAAGTCAGCGTCGCTGCTCCCGTCATCCCTACCGAGCCGGCAATGACCAATACTCTTCCACAAGTGTGCTTATTAGCTGTGAATGCTCGTTTGGGAATAAGCGAGCTTGCGATCTCCCTTGAAGCCAAATGAGTATCTACGTTTTCACTAATGACATCTTTACTGATACCAATATCGACTAAATGGATCTTGCCTGAAAGCCCTACGCCTTGATCAATCACCGAACCTATTTTTGGACAAGTAAAAGTTACTGTATGGTCAGCTTTTACGCTCACTCCATCGGATCTTCCGGTATCGGCATCGATGCCGGAAGGAATATCCACCGAAACGACTATTGCCCTTACTTTGTTTATCTGCTCGACTGCGTCGGCCGCTTGGCCATGGATCTCACCTTTTAAGTTAAAGCCAAAGAGAGCGTCAATGATCAAGTCGGGCGATGGGCAGACCTCTTTCTTAAATTCCATTATATTTACTGAAGCTGCTTCAGCCTCACTTAGAGCATCTTTCGCGATCCCTTTGATATCATCCTTTGAAAAAGTCAGATAGACAGTCACATCGTGACCGATCCTTTTTAGATGCTTAGCAGCAACGAAGCCGTCTCCGCCATTATTTCCTTTACCACAATATATGGCTATTTCGCCGCCGGCTTTTAAAAGGGAAGAGGCAATATCAGCAACGGATTCCCCCGCCGCTTCCATCAGTTCTTTTAACGATATCTTTTGAGACTCTACCGCCTTCTCTTCTATATCCATCATCTGATTGGCGGTTACGATTTCCATGAAAAATAATTATAGCAGACTGTTTGTTAAAAAGATTTTATTGACAGGCTGGTCAGAATTGTCTTACCCAAAGATCCGTCTCCGACTGATCGTCGATCGGCCCTAACAGAAATACGCCAACGCCCTTATCTTGAGCGTCACTTATCGCCACTATCGAAGATACTAAACCGTCGCCGTCGAAATCTCCTGAAACTATCTTGGTACGTTCGCCGTCCCAATTGCCTTCGCCACTATCCCATAACTTTATCGGGTTGTTATAATCACCGATCGAGTTTACAAAGATCCAGGCAGAAGATCTTTTGTTGGCATGGGTATAGAGACCGAAAATATCTATTAGGCCATCGTCGTTGAAATCCCCGGCCGCGATCTTGGTCGCTCCGGCGTTCCAGCCGTCATTTCCCGAATCCCACCAGACTTGAGGGGCGTAAAAACCAGCTCCGTATCCTTGGAAAAACCACATTCGGGCCCTTCTGTCTCCATAGTTATACATGATCAGTAGATCCAACGTCCCGTCCAGATCAAAATCACCGGGCAATACCTGTGATTTTTCCCCCAGCCATTGGCTAGTAGAGCCCCACCACTTTTTTGGCTCGCCTAACCTCTTGCCGTTATTTTCAAAAAACCAGAAGGTGGATTTGCCGTCATCAAAAGTATACAGAGCAAGGAGATCTATTAACCCATCGTTATTAAAATCTCCCGAAATCATTTTAGTTGCAGCCTCGTTCCAGCCTTCGTTCGATGACCACCAGATATCCGGCTCCTTGAATCCCCGGCCGCTATTCTCGAAGAACCAAGCCTTTGAGTGTTGATCACCGTAACCATAAAAGGCCATAATGTCGCTTAGACCATCGTCATTAAAATCCCCGACTGTGAGCTTGGTCTTATCTCCATCCCATTTACCATAACCGGAAGCCCAAAGCGATATCGGCTCTAAAAGCGTATTATTGTTCCCCTCAAAACCCCAGATCATGGAGAAATTTCCAGCCCTGCTATAGAGCGCCAGCAGGTCATCCTCATCGCCGCCGATAAAATCACCCGCTATCGGATTTAGCGCCTGCCAACTCCAGTTAGAAAGAGTGCCTGTCTCAACGAACGAGATGGGGATAATATCACTTGAAATATTTCTATCTTTATAGGACACATTAGCCTCGATCGATTTCAATCCGTCAAATAAAGAATTAAATCTAAGGACGTCGCTGCTATTTATAAAGATCAGGTCGCCCGAGGAGTAGTTTTGGCCGTTGATAGAAATATTGATGGCAGAATCATATACACTAATCTCTACATTCGCAGCCATTACCTGTTTCGATAAAATTAGTATAAATATTATTATGATTAGAAGTGCATTTAATCGCGCTTTTTTAAAGAGCCTCATTGCTATCCGTTAATAGCCGTCAAACCATCTCAGTTCAGCAAAAGAATTGCCGAATTCTTAAAGAAAAAGTTCAATTATTTTAGCAGTTTTTTACTTCTTTGTCAAGGTAGAGAAGTTGTAACAATAATTCTTCGGCGGTTAATTTGAAGGGCTTGGTGGCGATATTGTTCTAGGTTGTGGAGTCCCAACACCCGGGCCTCCCGCTAATTGACCGAAGGTCTCAAGAAGATAAAATTCAAGAAAAGGAAGCTCTCGAGCCGCACGCCCAAGCGCTCTGTTCGCGGCCATAGTCATCTTAAGAGATTCAGTCCTCTCCGGTGAGATCTGTTGTTCTCCGTTAATATCTTCCTCGCTCTCGCTTTTATCCAATTTAATCTCGATCTCTTTTCCGTCAACATAAAAACTCAAGAATTGGATCAGGTCAGCGTGGCCGCTAAAAAAATCCTCTGGGGGAGTGATCTTCTCCATCTTTTTTTCCGTATCTTCCAATATTTTTATCTGCTCTTTATCTAATTCGGCCCTTGATTTATTATCCTCACCGCTTTTCTTAGATAGATCGCTAAGCTCCTCTTGGGTATCAATCAATATCTTTGTCATTTTATCTTGATAACTCTTTTTGCTATTCGTACAACCACCCAAAAGCAATGTAACCAAAATAACGATTATAATAATTGTTAGCTTTTTTTTAAAAGACAAGATTCTCCTAATTAGTATCAGACCATAGAATAGCTGACAAAGAAAACCTTTGCAAATTTTACAACCCGATGGCGATGGCCGACGCGACTGCATTACTTTTATTAAAAGAGAGGCTCACTTCGACATCGCAGATGCCGTTTTCGTTCGCCAGTTTTGCCGCTCCCCCGCTTAGACTGATGAATGGTTTTCCCTTGCTATCCCTCTTTACCTCAATATCAGTCCATTTCATGCCGGCCTTACCAGTTCCAAGCGCTTTACTGACTGCTTCTTTAGCAGCAAACCGAGCGGCATAGTGATGTGCTGGCTCCTGTTTTGACTGACAATACTTGCTCTCATCTTGAGTGAATATCCGCTTTTCGAATTTTTCATATTTTAAAAGCGCCTTTTTGATCCGATCGATCTCGACGATGTCTACGCCCAGTCCTCTAATCATCTCTACTCGACCGTCACGCTTTTTGCTAAATTACGGGGCTGATCGACATTACATCCTCTTTCTTTAGCAATAAAATAAGACAGAAGCTGAAGCGGGATAACGCTTAAGATCGCTGATGACATTTCATCTGATTCGGGGATGACAAATACGTCATCGGTTAGTGCTCTAATCTGGTTATCATCTGAATCAGTGATAGCAATGATGCTACCACCTCTGGATTTTGCTTCCTGCATATTGCTTACTATCTTTTCGAAGACTTTTCCTTTTAAGGCAATAGCTAAAACGGGGACGCCATCATTGATAAGGGCTATCGGACCGTGTTTCATCTCCCCGGCTGGGTAGCCCTCGGCATGAATATAGGATATTTCCTTTAACTTTAGAGCCCCTTCCATAGCTACTGGATAACCCACCCCTCTTCCGATAAAGAGAAAGTCATATACATCATGATATTTCTTTGCCCATTCTTTGATCGTCTCCGCTTTTCCCAATATCTCATCTACTTTTTCCGGTACTTTTGAGAGAGATTCAGCTATTTTTTGAAAAAAGGAATCATCCAAACCATTTTTTTGCCGGGCGATAAACATTGAAAGCAAGATCAGCGCCGCTATTTGGGATACATGTGTTTTTGTCGCTGCTACCCCGATTTCGGGACCGGCGTGCGTGTAAACTACTCCGTCTGCCTCTCTCGTTATCGAACTGCCAACAACATTGGTCACGGCTATAATCTTTGCTCCCTTTTCCTTAGCTTTTCTTATCCCCGCCAATGTGTCGGCTGTCTCTCCCGACTGAGTGATGGCTATTAGAAGGCTCTTATCGGACAGCACAGGTTCGCGGTAGCGAAATTCCGAAGAACAATCTATCTCGACAGATATGTGGGCCCATTTCTCAATAGCTAGTTTAGCTATCATTCCAGCATGAAGAGATGTACCGCAAGCAACGATGAAAATTTTATCGATATCTTCTATTTTTTCTTTATCGAGCAAAAGGTCATCAAAATTAACTTTGCCATCCTCATCTAATTGTCCCCGCAGCGTATCTTGAATAGCGCTTGGTTGTTCATATATCTCTTTTAACATGAAATCGGCGAACCCGCCTTTTTCTGCAGCTTCAATATCCCACTTGACTTCAATGGAGTCACGCTTAATTAAAACGTCATCCCCTGATGTGATCTGATACCCGTCTTGGGCTACCTCCACCAGCTCTTCATCTTCGATGATTACGATCTTTCTAGTCTGGTCGATAAGTGCGGGGATGTCTGAAGCTACAAAAATTCCGCTTTCAGCGATACCAAGGACCAGAGGGCTGTCTTTTCTGGCAGCGATCAATTTCGAGGGATCTTCGCTTGAGATCACAGCTATTGCATAGGAGCCCTTGATCCGGCGAAGTGCCTTTTTTACCGCTTCTTTAAGATCGCCGTTGAAGTTTGCTTCTACCAGATGTGCCAGAGTCTCAGTATCGGTCTCGGAAGTAAATTCGTGCCCTGAATCAATAAGCTCATCTCTTAGCTCATGCCAGTTCTCTATGATCCCATTATGGACAACCGCGATCTTTCCTGAACAATCAGTATGGGGGTGAGAATTTCTCTCTGACGGTTCGCCGTGGGTGGCCCACCTGGTGTGTCCGATTCCTAGCCTACTATCAAGTTTATCGTGATCGATAATCTTTTCGAGTTGATCCAAATTACCTTTTTGTCTAAGTACTGTTAAGCTTCCATTGATAGACAAAGCCAACCCGGCTGAGTCGTAACCCCTGTATTCGAGTCTCTTTAATCCCTGTAAAAGTAGCGGGGTGGTCTTTTCTTTTCCTATGTAACCTACGATTCCACACATGATCTTATATATATTACCAGATTATTTACCGACTTCTTTACCTTTGGCCCTCTAGATATTCTCTTCAATGGCTGAAACGATGTTATCGGTTAATCTCTCGGCTAACTCCTCGCTTTTGGCCTCGACCATTACTCTGATTAGCGGCTCTGTCCCTGATGGTCTTACTAGCACTCGACCATCGCCGCCCAGTTCATTTTCGCTGGCGAGTATTGTTTTTTTTACGCTTTCTAAATCGATTATTGTTTTTTTATTGTTTTTTACGATCACATTTTTTAGAGATTGTGGATACCTGGTCATCACTTTTGCTATTTCTGACAGCGGTTTTTCTTTGTCTCTCATAACTGAGAGAAGTTGAAGGGCGGTGATTATTCCATCCCCGGTCGTATTATGGTTTAAAAAAATTATGTGTCCCGATTGTTCGCCCCCGACTTGTATCTTATCGTCTAGCATTTCCTGTAATACAAATCTGTCTCCTACGGAAGTCTTGATTATTTCTATACCTTTTGACTCCATGCACCTATCGAGACCTATATTTGTCATGACTGTTGTAACCATAGCATTAGGATTAAGCAGATCCAGCTCCTTTAAATGCGTCACACAGATGGCCATAATGAAATCTCCATCTATAACTTCGCCGTTCTCATCTACCGCGATCACTCTATCGGCATCACCATCGAAGGCAAACCCGACATCAACATTGTGAGCCTTTACTATCTTTGCCAAATGATCGGTATAGGTAGAACCACAATTTTCATTGATATTCATACCATCAGGCTCATTTGAAAAAGTTATCACGTCGGCACCGAGTGACTTAAGAATATCCGGAGCCACTTTTGAAGCTGCTCCGTTAGCACAATCGATCGCTACCTTGATGCCATCCAGCCCGCCATAAATAGTGTCGACTACATGGCTTACATATCTTTCGATCGAACTTGATCCATCGACTATCGTTCCAATATCTTTACCGGTAGATCGATCGATAACGTTATCTTCCATTAACGCCTCGATCTTTTCTTCTTCTTCTTCCTGCAGCTTGATACCGTTCTTATCAAAAAATTTGATACCGTTATATTCAGCCGGATTGTGTGATGCAGAGATGACGACCCCACCATCGGCACCAAGTTGTCTTGTTAAAAAAGCAACAGCCGGTGTCGGGAGAACGCCGAGGTTTACACCATCACATCCAGCAGAACAAATACCAGACATCAGGGATGACTCTAATAGATCGCCGGACAATCTGGTGTCGCGTCCTACTACTATTCTTTTTGCTCTACCCTTTAGAAAAGTAGCCCCGGCCCGACCTAACTTGAAAGTCAGTTCCGGAGTAAGCTCGGTATTAGCAATCCCTCTTACGCCATCAGTGCCAAATAGCTTCGGCAATTATTATTTCTCCTTTTAATAGGGGATTTGCAATTGATTTATACCCTTTTACCACCGATCAGCTCTTAGTTAACGAGTATAAAATTCAATGTCTTTATGGCTGTTTATTATAACCCAATATATTCCTTATCTACATAAGGAGATATCATCGCTGCCAAGACAGCAAAGTACGATGGTTCGATCTTTATCCTCCCGCCAACTTGGAGCTTTGCGTCAACGGCCGGCTTTATCGTCAGATGATCGCTGCTTCGGTTAAAGATGGATCCGCTGTCGGTTTTGATCGGGGCCATAGCTATATCCTGTCTTCCAAGAGCTATGACAGCTTGCCCTCCTTGATCATTGTTTTTCTTTTTTACCTCGATAACCTCGGCCTCAAGTGAAAAGGCCCCTTGCTTAAAACCATCTAGCGGCCTATAATTAATCGGTTCATGCCCGAGAAGTATCGCCTCTCCGATTCTTAATTGATTTATCTCTTGCGGCATCTTTCCATTTAGTAAAATATCGATACAGCTACTATTTCCCCCGGAAAGAATAGGTACGTCCTGACTAAATCTATTAACTAGTCTCTTTTTTGACTCGACGAGGCTCACAAGTTGTTTTTTTGTTGGAGCTACCGCAAAAGAACAACCCGCGTTTATGGCTAAACCATAAAGTTCTATCGAAGTCAGCCTTTGCACCTCTTCTGCAATCTCGTCCAACTCCGGCTCGGTTATTCCTTCTCTTAAGTCTCCAGCCTCCAACATAAGTATGATGCGCTGGACTTTCCCCGCTTTTGTGGCTTCTAAAGAAATCTGTCTCGCTATTTCGATCTCCGTTAACAAAATATAATCAGCAAATTTTATTGCGGTTGCGATCTCGTTTACCATCGGCTGGCGAAGAAGCATAAGAGGGGTCGTAAAAAAATCTTTTAGCCTGATCAGATTTTCGAGTCTTGAATCGGCAAGTCCATCCACGCCGCCCTCGACCATAGCCCCGGCTACCTCCATGCTACCGGCAACCCCTTTGATAACACCAAAAACCTCTCGCTTACCAACAAGTCCTAAAAGAGTAGAGGTATTACTTCTGATGCAATCTAGATCGATCGAAAGCTTTGGATACAAATCGCTCTCCAAAAAAAAGCACCGTTAAGATATGAGAGATGATTAAAATTCAGATTATCGTTTCGAGAATTGAGGACGTTTACGAGCTTTCTTGAGACCGTACTTTTTCCTCTCAGTCATCCTTGAATCTCTGGTAAGAAACCCATTCTTCTTAAGTTCGCTACGATAATCCGGGTCAGCTTCTAAAAGCGCCCTGGCAACACCATGCCTTAAAGCACCTGCTTGGCCAGAAAGACCTCCGCCAGCGATGTTAGCTAAAATATCGAACTTACCGGCTGTCCCTGTTACTTCAAATGGTTGAACCACTAAAGTGCAGAGAGTATCTCTTCCAAAATATTCTTTTAACTGGCGACTGCCGTTAATTCTAAATTCTCCGCTACCAGGCACAAGCCTTACCCTGGCAGTTGAGTTTTTTCTTCTGCCCGTTCCGATGTATACAGCCATCGCTTGAGCGCTCTTTTTTGTGGTCTTTTTCGCCTTCTTCGCAGGCGCTTTCTTTTCTTCTATCTTTTCTTCTTCAGGAACCATTTGCCTCCTTGGTTCTAAGTACCCGCTCTTTTGGCGCTTGGGCAACATGTGGATGATCGCTTCCCGCATATACTTTCAGTTTTTGGATAACTTGCCTACCCAGTTTATTGTGAGGAACCATCCCTTTGACAGCTCTTTCTATAATCTCTTCCGGCCTCTCACTTAGCACCTTTTTGTATTTCTTTTCTTTGCCCCCACCAAGATAGCCTGAGTGAGAAAAATAGGTCTTTTGCTCTGCCTTATTTCCAGTAAGCCTTATTTTCTCGGCATTGACGACAACTACATAATCGCCTGTATCAATATGAGGGGTAAAAATCGGCTTATGCTTTCCCCTTATTAATTGAGCTATCTCGCTAGCGAGACGACCAAGGGTCTTGTCAGTAGCATCGACTAGCCACCAATCTCTAGTTATCTCACTCGGTTTTGCGCTATATGTCTTCAATCGATCTCCCGTATCTGTAAATTAGCAGCTTAGATATATTAAGTAATTATCTTGTTTGTGTCAAGAAAATACTGCTCCTAAATAGATTCTAGCCAATTGCCAGTCGATTAAACCCGTAGCAGATAGTACAAGATGTTTTATAGCTCGATAAGTTCATTCTTTGCGGTTGAACATCACTACAGCTAACGAGATCATGGCGGCGCCGAAAGCGATTATTACCGCAATATTTAAGGATATCGGATTAGCGCTCACTTCCATACCCAACATCAACCCTCGAAGAGCGTCTACCCCGTAAGTCAATGGATCGAGAACGGTAAGCGCCTTTAACCACTCGGGCAGTCTTTCGATAGGGAACATGGCCCCTGACAAAAGAAATAAAGGCATAACTAGGAAATTCATTACCATCTGAAATCCTTCCATGGATTCCATCCTCGCAGCAATGACAATCCCAAAAGATGTCAGCGAAAATGAGATCAAAAACATGAGAGGGATGATGATAACCAGTGTCTGAATCGATAAACTTACACCTATAAAGGGTGCAAAGAGTAAAATGATCAACCCTTGAATAACTGCGACCGTACTCCCCCCCATCGCTTTTCCAATAGCAACGGACGTCCTAGAAATCGGAGCCACCATCACTTCTTTTAGAAAGCCGAATTCTCTGTCCCAGATTATCGACATAGCGGAGAAGATAGATGTAAAAAGTAACGACATACCCAGTATCCCCGGATAGATAAAGACAACATAATTATCAACCGGCCCTAGACTGGAACCACTGCCTCCCCTGATCGCAAGCCCCCTTGATAGGCCGGTACCGAACACAAAAAGATATAATGCAGGCTGAGCCACCGAGCTCACCAACCTAAATCTATCCCTTCTATATCGTGTGAGATCTCTTAGCCAGATCGAGTAGATCGCCCGTATGTCCTTGAAACTCATCGACGCCTCAAAGCTCTAACATGTGATCTCATGCTTTTAATTGCACTTCCCTGTTCTTCCCGGATCTTTCGACCGGTCAAATGTAAAAATACATCTTCCAATGTCGGGCGATGTACAGATACCGAGACTACCGGGATCGATTGGTCGCTGATAAGCCGGGGAAGCATGCTTTCGCCATCGTCAGTCTTAATAAAAATAGTGCCATCATCAATGATTACCTGCAGTTTAAACCTTGACTCAATCTCCTTTGCCACTTTAATGTTGTCTTTAGTCTTTAGTTTTATCGTGTCTCCCCCAATTGATTTCTTAAGCTCATCAGGCGTATCTAGAGCAATTATTTTGCCTTGGTCGATTATCGCCACCCGGTCACAATTTTCGGCTTCATCCATGTAGTGAGTGGTAAGAAAAATGGTTATCCGCTCTTTTTCTCTTAGTTCGTTAAGGTAATCCCAGATATGATGCCTGGTTTGCGGATCTAAACCCAAGGTCGGCTCGTCTAAGAAAAGTACTTTGGGAAAGTGAAGCAGTCCCCGCCCTATCTCCAAACGACGCTTCATCCCTCCAGAGAAAGTTCTTACAATATCGTTTTGTCTCGGCGTAAGATCGATCAGATCAAGCACTTTTTTGATCCGTTCTTCTCTCTTCTCTTTTGGAATGTTATAGACAAGAGCATGAAAATTAAGATTTTCTTTCGCGCTTAGGCGCTCATCTAAGCTCGGGTCTTGAAAGACAATGCCAATCGATGACCTGACGTCGTGTGGACTCTTTACTACATCATAACCGTTTAAGACGGCTCGTCCCGACGTTGGCTGCATTAGCGTACATAAGATGTTGATCGTCGTTGTCTTCCCGGCACCGTTTGGTCCAAGAAAACCGAAAACTTCGCCTTCATAAACTTTAAAAGAAACTCCATCGACTGCCAATATTTCATCAAAGAGTTTTCTTACATTATCCACTTCTATCATTGCCATTTTTATGCCTTTCTTACATCGGTATAATATAACAGACAAAGTTTAAAGAGAAAGTATTATGCCTGATAAGGAAAAAAAGACCTTAAGAGATGAATATTTGATAAAAAGAGATGGTCTCAGCAGTAAGATGCGCCATCAAATGAGCGCTGCCATTTTAGAAAACCTTATCCGGAGCCCCATATATAAATCAGCAAACGACATCGGTTTCTATTGCTCTTTCGGCAGTGAAGTCGAAACATCTGAGATGATGAGTAGAGCGATAACGGATAATAAATCAATTTACCTTCCGGTAATAGCCCCAAGCGATAAAAAAATGCACTTTTGCCATTTCGATGGAGATGTATGTTGTCTTACCTGCAACTCTTTTGGCATCATGGAACCCAAAAAAATGCCGGCCATAGCCGATCAGGTGCTGGATTTGATCATTGTTCCCGGTCTGATCTTTACCAAAAACGGATGGCGAATAGGCCACGGAGCCGGCTATTATGACCGTTATTTAAAAATAGTTGACGCTACTACCAGCGGTGTCGCCTTTTCCACTCAGATGAGAGAATCGATCCCGAAAGGAAAATTCGACGTTCCGCTCGATTATGTCATTACTGAAAAAGAACTATTTATAAGAAATGAACCAAAGCCCGTCTTTTCCGGATTTCAAAAATAGTTATGAAAAACTGTTTTGACAATCTCTATGTGGATATATAATATTATAGCTATAAGTCTTATTGAGGTGATAATATATGCCAGGTTCGGAAGATTTCTTCCACGCGATGTCTGATAATACTAGACAAGAGATATTGGTCTTGTTGGATAAGAGGCCTAGATGTGTAAGAGATATAGCAAAAAAATTTTGTATCTCCCAGCCATCGATATCTAGACATCTGTCAGTACTTAAAAATGCCGGCCTGGTAAGTGATGAGAGAAACGGCCAAAAGATTATTTATTCTCTAAATCAAGATTGGTTGCGCAGCTGTTGCGAGAATAAATTTGCCAGGTTTAGCTGTTGCAAAAGTCTTTTTAAATCTTAGATTACTAAGGAGGTGACGTGGATGAAAAGATATATGGTACCTCGAATAGCCCATTGTGAGTCTGGTTGCACTAGACCGTCCTGAGCACGACGCGAAACTACTCATCAGGTTAAAAAGTTAAGGCCCCCGAAATTGGAGGGTCTTTTCTTTTTTTATCTGTATTTATAGAGTTGATCGAGGGTAACAATGGAGTAGCCTGCTGATCTTAGATGCTCTATGATCTTGGGTAGAGCCGCTACCGTTACCTGTCTATTGCCTCCACCATCATGAAGTAAAACGATTGCCCCCGGTCTTACTTGCAACATCATCGTCTGAATGATGCTATCTACTGACTCCGCCTGCCAATCCATAGGATCAACCGACCACAGCGCAATCGAGTAACCTCGTCTGGTCACCGCTTCTCCTAGCAGGCCGTTTAGGCGACCGAAGGGGGGGCGAAACCATCTGGGTGATTCCCCAGTTTTTGCGAGAATAAGATCATGGCTCACTTGAATCTCGTTTTCCACGACCGCCTGATCCTTATCATCGAGACGACTGTGAGTGAGCGAGTGGTTCTCAATATCAAAGCCTTGGTCCTTCATATATTTTATAGTGGCAGGATATTTTTGGACCTGCGTCCCTACGACAAAAAAAGTTGCCGGCACATCGTAGGATTTTAGAATATCAACTATTTGTTTTGTATATGGGAGCAAAGGGCCATCATCAAAAGTAAGCGCCGCCATCCTTTTGGGATTAATTTTTCCTCTCTTTAATATTGTCGGTTTCGGCTTACTAACTATCTCTTTCTTTACAATAAGGCCGCTATCTTCTAGGTAATACTCTCTTATTTCGCCAGGCGACCCAGGTCTTTTAACAACTACAAATGGACCGCTGCCTTCGATGATCGTCCGCGGTGTAATCTCCAGGGTTCTTTCTTTAATCACTTCCCGTAAATTTCTTCCTTGGACCATCTCAATCCTAGACCCGCGGCTTATCAATGAGGATTCCTTGACCCGTGAGCCATCTAGATAAATCGTTGGCTCTTCTCCCAAACCGTTTAATACGATCTCTCCGTCATGGCTGAGAAGATTGCCGGTCTCTGGTTTAAAACCTACTTTTCTTAGTGCGTCGCCTACAGTCTTCTCTTTAGTTATATAGTTTTCATTGTTTATCTTGATCGGTATCTTTGCGTGGGCAGAATAAAAAAAGACCTCGATCCCGATAAGGGTGATCACGGCCACCAACAGACGGATAATCATCTTTTTTTTACTAATAATCATTCTTTTTTTCTTTTGCTTATAATAGCCGCAACCTCACTTCCAAAAATAGTTATGATCGCCAAGATATATAGCCAGAGCAAAAAGCCGACGACAATACCGAGTGATCCATAGATCGCTGTAAAACCGGAGACGCGCTTTAAATACCACGAAAAAACTCTTCTTGCCAGTTCCCAGATTATACCTGCTGTGACCGCTCCTTTCCAGATGTCCTTAACTGGCGGTCTCTTACTTGGCACAAAATGGTAGATAGCTCCAAATACGCCGATGACGATAAAGACATTAAAGATCCAAAGATATGGATTAAGAACAGATACATCCGTATCACCCGACAATATACCTAGCCAAACGTCGCGAATAATTTGTAATATAGGAAAAAATAGAGACGTTAAGATCAAAATAAATACTATCCCTATGACAACAACTACTCCAAGAAGTCTGGCTCTAAAGAGCAACTTACTCTCGCTTTTACCCCAGATCTGATCGAGCGCATATTCCAAGGCGTCAAAAACAGCTGTCCCCACCCAAAGAAGTCCGATGATACCGATGATACCTACCTCGCCCCTGGTAGCCACAACGGCTTCGATGTTCTCCTTTATGAGATCACTAAATTGCGGGATCGTCCTGTTGACCAGGTCAATCAATTGATTGATCGTTCCCCCCCTGACGAGATCGAATCCGGCGATTGATACCAGCACTAATATCAGAGGAAATAACGAAAGGAGGGCGTAGTAAGCTATTGTCGCCGCCAGGAAAGTTCCGTGGTCACCGGAGAATTTTAGATAGACTTCTTTAATAAATCCATAGACCGATCTGATCTTATTCTTCAATTCATTTTGATATTACGTTCTAGCTCTTCACTTGGCAAGGGAGGAGTTTAAATTCGATGATTGCAAATCAAGTGTTGCGGCTAGTTGGTGGCTTCGGGTTTGTTCCCAAAATATGATCTCTCTAGAGTGAATTCCTGCTGTACCCCTTTGATGGTAATTGAGTCTACAGCAACCAATTTTTGGTTATCCTTTTTAAAATATAAAAGTTGAAGGCTATACGGTAATCCCTCTTCCACTTCGAAGGTCCTTATGCCAGCTGCCCCGGTCGTTCCCGCATTTATCAAGTTGGTTCCTTTGACCTTGTCGAGTTTTGCCCTATGAGAGTGTCCGCTTAAGACAACATCAACCATGCCCAATATTTTTTTTGCGTTTCGTGGTTCATGAGTGGCAACGATATCCGGTTTATTTTTACTACCGCCAACTATCTCTTGTAACTCAGTGGCGCTTATATCCGCCAGATTCTTACTCTGAGACTTTCGAACGTCTTTCGTTATCGAACTGGGGTCCGGGTAACCCAAGATATCCAACTCTTTAAAGGAAAAAATCTCTCCTTTTTCTAGAACATCAACATTTTCGATCCCGTCAAGCATCGAAACTATCTCGGGTGAGTCATGATTGCCGGGGATATATACATAGGGCGTCTCAAGGCCTCTAATGTTATTTAAAAGACTGGCCTCCATTGGTGTTCCAAAGTCGGTAATGTCTCCGGTATCTATTATAAGGTCCACATTGAAATCTTCGGCAATCTGCTTTGTCAGCTCCAACCCTACAGGGTTATTATGAATATCGCTGACATGAAGAACTTTTATCGATTCGTCTTTCTTAAGACCGTCGCTATCCATCCCTTCCACGCGGGAATAAAAATAGTGAAGATTTGCAGCCAATTTTTTTACCTCTTGGCGAAACGAATCTAGTGTATCCAGTTTCTCTTCAATATTATTCATCAGCCATGGAGCCGCCGTAAGAAGGCCTGTATATTTTGGCTGCCTGAATTCACGATAGTTGTAGGTTGTAGCAGTTGCTAAGGCCATGGAACCGATAATAAGCGCACCACATAGTCCCCCCGCCACTACCCTATAAATGGATCTTGGCCTTATAATAAGTCCGGCTAGCGCCCCTCCGACAATTGCCAGAAAAAAGATTTTGATTAAAAAATATTTTAGCGCTTCTTTTGCCTGTATTTCAGATCTAGAAAATATCTCTTTTTTTGAGATAGAGGTATTTGCCAGTTTTTCTACGCTTTCAATTGAGACCTGCTCGATTTTGGCACGAGCCTTTACAGGCGCCTTGTGAGTCTTTGCAGATATTGTCCCAAGCGGTGGGAGAATGAGTTCCGTGCTGCCTTTAAGGGCGGGGGCTACGCTCACTTCGACGGTGGCACCCTCGATATCATAAGTAGATCTCCCAAACAATACGACAGCAAGTAACGCAAATATGATTGCGGTTAGGATAAACAAACTAGTAACGCGAAAATCTTTCAAACTACGTGCCTCACAACAATTATTTGACCGATCTACTATATGGCCGGTCATATACTATTGTGAAATGTTGGGGCTAAAAGTCAACAAAGAGGCTCTGTTAAACTCGGCCAAAACAATTAAAGATAAAGTCTGCGGGAACAAAAAGTCTTTTAGTGTTTGTCTTTCCACTTTTGAAATCTGGAACGAATTCCCCCCGTACCTGCAGCTAGCGTCAGATGATGAAGCCTCTTCGCTTCAGTTGCTCTAGAAATATGATCAGCTGTAATGATATCGCCTTTTTCGATAACCTTCTCTCCGGTTTCGTCGGTGATATCGTAACTTGAGGTCTTGCCGATGATGAAAGATCTCTCCCTGGAACTTACAAGACCCTCAGCTTCTGTCTTTAACTTGAACATCTTCGTTCCAAGAGTCGACATCTGTTCTGTCAATTTGCTACTAGCTTTTATTAATTTCTCCGCTTTGACCTCGATCTCACTGCCGGTGAGTGATAATATGTCCTTGCCTTCGACAATATAGCTCCCGCTTGTAAAGGTTACAAAGGCGTTTTTGCTTATTGATATGCTTTCTAGTGTGCCGTCTTCCAGTTTGTATTTGGCTAATCTTACTTTTCCCAGATCTTTCCCTTTCGAGCTCGCAACCTTTCTGCCGATAAGAGAAGTCCCTGGTCTAAGTAGTGGTCTGAATCTGGGGTCTTTTTTACGCGCAAGCAAGCTGCCTTCGGCTAGAATGATTTTGTCATCGCCTACTTTAGCAATATCGCTTACCATCAATATTCTTGATCTCTTAAAAGGTCCGAGTTTTATCAGTAGGGCGACCAGCCTCCTGCCTTCAGCCTCTAGAAGAGTCCTGGTGACGATTCCGATGTTTACCTGATCATTTGATAATACCCTTGCATCTATAATGCGGGGAATTAAAATCATTTACTTATGAGAGTCATCTTCAACTTAATAAAGCTGTCTTTATTAACTGTTATCTTCCGTAGCTTCCTTAGCTTTTTTTAAGGAGTCATTTACTTTTTCTTTCGCAGACTCGGTTGCCTGATCGACTTGATCTTTCAGCCTTTCTTTTGCCTCTTCAAGCTTGATCTTTATCTCATCACTTTTTTGTTGGACCGCTTCTTTACCGGAATCGACCGCTTTTAGTACTCGTTCCCTTTGGGCTTCATAGTTTTCGCGACCCTGTTCCACGTATTCGTCGAACAAGTCCTTTAGATCGTCCCTAGTTTCTTTTCCTGATTTGGGAGCGTATAACATGCCGATGACAGTTCCAACAAGTCCGCCTGCCACAAAACTCCAGAATCTTCCTCTCACCCTTGATCACCTCCAACTTTTCAATCTAGCTTATCATATCTAATAAACAGAGCTTCATACAAGACTCATTTTCTAGATTCTGCCATTCTTACAAGTGAATCGACAAGTTCATTAAAATCTATGCCTTCTTCTTTTGCGGCCATGGGAAGGAGGCTCGTTTCTGTCATTCCCGGGCTAGTGTTTAACTCTAACACCCAGGGAATACCATCTTTGTCGAGAATCATATCTACCCGGGAAACATCGCGGCATCGTAAGATCGAGTGAACCTTTAAAGCAGTTTCTTGGACTTTTTTTGTGATAGTTTCAGATAACCTTGCAGGAACATAATATTTTGTTGCACCCATCGTATATCTGGACTCAAAATCGAAGTATTCCTTGCTCGCCTCAATCTCTACTACGGGAAGTGCTTTAGGTGGATCATTGCCTAGGATGGAGACAGCAATCTCTTTTCCACTGATATATTTTTCCAGTAGAACCTTTTCATCATAGCTTAAAGCACCGGTCAAAGCTTGCGTCAGATCGTTTTTTTCGTTTACAAACTTTACTCCGAGCGCTGAACCTTGGCTCTCGGGTTTTACAATCATAGGAAGGCCGATCTCTTTGACAACGTCAGGAAGAGCCGCAGATGCCCCCATCTCTTTAAACGACCCGGAGCTCAAAGCATAATAAGGGGGGGTATGAATATCGTTTTGGCCAAATATCTCTTTTGCTAGCAATTTGTCAAAGCTTACAATATTTGCAAATACACCGGGGCCGGTATAGGGAATGCCCAGAATTTCTAATATCTCCTGGGTCGTGCCGTCTTCACCATATTTGCCGTGAAGTGCCACATAAGCAACATCCGGCCTTAGTTTTTTTAATTTTTCAACAAGGGTCTCATCGACATCCACCGCGGTTGCCTTGTGCCCTTTTTCCATTAATGCTTCATGGACACGATGGCCGCTTTTTAGCGACACCTCTCTTTCAAGCGAACGTCCTCCCATTAAAACCGCTATCTTCATAAAGCCTCCCTTGATATGAATATTATAATATTTATTATCAAGCCAACATCATTCATTTGCTCTTTTTATTTAATCGATCTGCGACCGAATGATAGAGTGAGATCTGGTTTTTCACGACCCCGGCCAAGCGCTTTATTCCTTCTCCTATTTCTTCCTCTTCCGGATAACAAAATGCCAGCCTCATAAAATTTTGGCCTTTTCCGTCTGCATAAAAAGCCCTTCCAGGAACATAGGCCACTTTTTTCGAGATGGCTTCAGCTAACATCTCCGTCGTATCTATAAACTCAGGTAGTTTTGCCCAAACAAAAAAACCGCCTTGAGGTTTTGTCCAGGATGCTTCTTTGGGAAAATATTCTTCCAGACTTTTAAGCATGATCTCGCATCTTGATCTATACCGGCTGACAAGTTTGTCCAGATACTTGTTGATATCATTGGTATTAAAAAAGTACTCCACAAGCCTTTGGGTGAAAGAACTGGTACAAAGGTTTGCCGATTGCTTACCAAAGATCACTTTTTCTAGGATCGGGGTTGGGGCTATCAACCAACCCAGCCTTACTCCCGGTGAAAATATTTTTGAGAACGTTCCGAGATAGATAATATTTTCATCCATCGCTCTTAATGAGGGGATTGGTTTTCCTTCAAAACGCAATCTTCCGTAAGGGTTGTCTTCCACTATCAGTAGCTCGTAGTCTTGGGCCAATTTTAATATCTTTTTTCTTCTAGCCATGGAAAGAGTGACACCTGCGGGGTTGTGAAAATTAGGGACCAGATATAAATATTTTGCTCTTCTACCCTTTTTAGCAAGGCTTTTTAGTTTTTTTTCTAGTTCCTCAACAATGATCCCGTGCCTATCAAGGGGAACGCTTTCAAAGTTTGGCTGGTATCCTGAAAAAGCATTAAGCGCCCCCACATAGCTTGGTGCCTCGACGATTACCGTATCACCGGGATCGACAAATACTTTAGCCACTAAATCTAAGCCTTGTTGCGAACCATCAGTGATAATAATCTCTCCTTGATCGACCACCACACCTTCGGCTGCCATAATATCGACAATCAGTTTTTTTAGGCCGATATGGCCTTCTGAGGGTCCGTATTGAAGAGCGGCATTTCCTTCGAGTCTCATCATCTCTTTAGCCGCTGCGACGATCTTTTCTTCCCTTAACCCTTTTGTATATGGTAGGCCGCCTGCCAGAGATATAACGTCCGGCCTAGATGTTACGCTGAGTAGGTCTCTTACGGCAGATGACTTTAATCCACTTGCCCTGTCAGCGTAAAGATCTACCCATTTATCAAATTGATACTGAGACATCTTGTCACCTTGTTAATAACTTTCCTGACAATATAACACTTTCCTATAAAATAGCTTAATCGTCTTTCTATAAAAAATGGCTTTATTGTTTTATAAAAGGGGCCGCTCGTACTACGCTCTCTTGCTCAAAGCATTCTACTCGTTGAATATTATCCTTCTCCTACTCTTACCTGGTACTATAATAAATATGTTGTATTTCATTAACTTGCTAGCTAGGTCTTGCTTTGATATAATCGATTCGTTTGAATACCAAGGCGCCTAACTTTTCCGTATTCTCTTTGATGCCTTTTTTATTTATCGCATTTTGAAAACATACGAAAAACTTTTTTGGCACTTATCTGGCCTTTTTATCAAAAAGAAGGATACTGTGTCATTTGTTTTCCACAGTTGTGGAGATACTTGTGGATAAATCGGTGTTGTTGCTGTAAGAACAGTGTCATAGTATTTTTTGTTTTTTGTCTGAGCTTTGTTTTTACGGGTTGTTTTTTCTAGTGTTTCGAACATGTTTTGTTAAAAACCTTGTTAATAAACGATTATGAGACGAGATGTATCATGGCTGTTTTTTTGGAAAAGATATCTGAGGGTTCCGTCGATGAGGATCAAGAAAAAAGCGTTGCCCGTTTAGCTATATATGATAATCTGAAAGTCAGCCCTAGGGTCATAGAGTTATCCGCAGCTGGATTTGACGATTTTATAAGCCTCTTAGCATCGAAAGCTTATCAATCATCACAAGAAAAGGGGGGCTCTATCCCTTTTACGGTAATTAAAGAAGTCGTGGAAAATCTTATCCACGCTTACTTTAAAGAGATCACTATTACGATCTTGGACGAAGGAAACACTATAAGAATATCGGATCAGGGTCCGGGGATACAGGATAAAAACAAAGTAATGTTGCCAGGTTTTTCAACAGCTACCTCGAAGATGAGAGATTTTATAAAAGGGGTCGGATCAGGGCTTCCAGTAGTAAAAGAGTCGATCTCCTTTTTGGGTGGCACAATATCAGTTGACGATAATATTGATAAAGGGACCGTAATAACCTTGAGGGTCCCAGCGGATAAAGAAGAGGTGCCGATAGAGAATGATAAAGAAGAGGCTTCTTGGAACAAACTAACAGACAGGCAAAGAAAGGTCCTGTTTTTGGTAACAGAGCTTGGTTCTGTCGGTCCCTCAAGGGTCGCATCAGAGCTAAGTATCTCTCTTAGTACGGCCTTTCGCGACCTTGCTCTTTTAGAGAAGTTTGGACTTATTAAAACGGTCGCAAACGGAAAAAGGGCTTTGACAAGCGACGGCCTCGAAAAACTTGACCACTACATAGATTCATAGAAAGGTAGGGATGGGGGAGTTAGGCAGAGTGTGGGATGAGACGCTTGATTTAATCAAGTCCCAATTAAACCTACCCACTTTTAATATGTGGTTTGCCAATACCCACCCCCTCGAGCTAGATGATGAGCGGTTTGTGTTGGCTGCTCCAAATAAATTTGCCAAAGAGTGGCTTGAGTCCAGATACTTATCCTTAATCAGAGGCTCTCTTCAAGAGGTCATCGGCCAAGAGGTGTCGATCTCTCTCGTCCTGGCAGCATCACCAGCAATTTCTTCTGACAAAACCGTTGTTGAGGAGAAAAACCAAGCAAAAGAGCTGGGGGCAACCTTGCCCGATATCCCCCACTCGAAACTCAAATACACGTTTGATTCATTTGTCATCGGGTCAAGTAATCGTTTTGCTCATGCCGCCGCTCTCGCGGTAGCAGAAAAACCGACCAAAGCTTACAATCCTCTTTTTATCTATGGAGGCGTTGGTCTTGGTAAGACACACTTACTTCAGGCAATTAACAATTATGTTTTAAGCCATCATCAAAACTTCAAATCCAAATATGTTTCATCGGAAAAATTTACGAACGACTTCATAAATTCGATCAGGGACAAGAATAAAATCGTCGGTTTTCAAAAGAGATACAGGGGAAACGACGTGCTGTTGATCGACGATATACAATTTCTCGAGAACAAGGAAGCAACCCAGGAAGAGTTTTTTCATACCTTCAACACCCTTTATGAAGCAGGTAAGCAGATCGTTATTTCGAGCGATAGGCCACCGAAAGATATCGCTACACTTGAAGACCGCCTTAGAACCAGGTTTGAGTCCGGTCTCACTGTTGATATCCAACCGCCCGACATAGAGACAAGGATCGCAATACTTAGAAAACAGGTCCAGCACAAAGAAATCGCCGTCTCGGATGAGGTGCTTGAGATGATAGCGTCAAAGATCCAGTCGAACATCCGGGAGCTTGAAGGAGCACTTACTAGGATTGTGGCGTTTTCCTCACTTACAAATGATGATATTGACGTCGTAATGGCTGAAGAAATATTAAAAGACATCTTTCCCAACCACGAAGTCAGACCGGTTACTATTGAGGTTATACAAAAAGAAGTCAGCCGTTTTTTTCGACTTTCTGTTACTGATCTAATAAGTAAAAAAAGATCTCATTCAGTACTTCTTCCAAGACAGATAGCGATGTATCTCGCAAGAGATTTAACAGATCTATCTCTTCCCAAAATAGGTGCAAAGTTTGGCGGACGCGATCATACAACAGTTCTCCATGCTGTCTCTAAGGTCGAGAAGATGCTCAGTGAACATCGCGACGTTTATAATCAGGTAAAAGATCTTACGAACAAAATCAAACAAAGGTGTTGATAATGTTGTTAGTAATTATTGGGTTGTTTAACTATTAAGCAATTTTCAACTGTTTCCAATATCACATCTACAGCCTTATCAACAAGGCGACGCGATAGACCAGTATGGTAAATGTGTGTTTTTCCACATAATAACAGCGACTATAAGTACGACTATATTTTTATATATAAGTATTATATAAATAAGAGGGAGGATTAATTGTTAATAAAGTGCTTAAAAGAAGATCTTTTTTCAGCTCTTCAAATTATTCAAAAAGGCGCGGCGGTACAAACAACCCTTGAGATTTTATCCGGGTTAATGCTTGAAGCTGAAAACGACTCTCTTTTACTCTACGCAACAAACTTAGAGATCTCAATCAAGACCTCAATAGAGGCCACTGTAGAAAAAAACGGTAAAACAGTTGTTCCAGCAAAACTTATTGTCGATGTCGTAAAAAACCTGCCTGACGGGGTATTAGAACTAAGCCTTGATCCTAAAGAAGGACAAGAGCTGACCATAAAAGCTAAAAACTCGGATTATAAATTAAGAGCGCTCTCACCTGAGGACTTTCCAGAGTTTCCTAGTGTTGACAAAAAACTAATGGTAAAAACAAGGGCAACCGATCTCCACGATGCTTTAAGACAGACTTTAAGGGCTGTATCTAGAGATGAGACAAGACCAATTTTAAACGGCATTTTGTTTCGGTTGGAAGAGGATAATTTAAAAGTAGTGGCAACGGATAGCTATAGGCTTGCTGTAAGAGATCTTAAACTAGATTCAGCTATTGGCGAGAAAACGGAAATAGTAGTTCCCTGGCGCGCCCTAGACGAACTGCAAAAAATAATTCCCAGCGCGGCGAAGGATATAAATATCTCTATCAGTGAAAATCAGATCTTATTTGAAACCGCTGATGTCGTATTTATTTCCCGATTAATAGAGGGACAATTTCCCAACTACCAACAACTGCTTCCCGACAACTACAAACTCAGCTTAGAGCTGGAAAGAGAAGGTTTTGTCAGTGCGATCACCCGCGCTGCTTTAATCGCTCAAAAAAACCAATCAATTAAGATAAAACTTGATAGCAAGAAGTTGATAGTTACATCCTCGACTCAAGGTGTGGGTGAGGCTCAAGAAGAATTGCCTGTAAATGCAAGTGGCGGAGGTGAGATCGAGATAGCCTTTAATGCCCAATACTTGTTGGATGGAATACAGGGAATCAAAAACGAAAACATTAAGTTGGATCTTAACGATTCGATCAGTCCCGGTTTATTAAGCAAGGACAACGACGACAGTTTTTTCTATCTTATAATGCCGATCAGAGTAGGAAATTAAAGTGATCAAACTCGAGACTATTCTGGTAGAGACGTCCAAGTTACTTGGTATCTCGTCACGACTGGAAGACGAAAAAATAATCGAATGTTGGGGTTCGGTTGTTGGAGAAGAACAAAGCAATCACACAAAAGCCCTGTACTTTAAAAGAGGTATTCTTTATGTCGATACGACCAGCCCGTCTTGGACACATCGCCTAACGATCAACAAGAAAATATTTATCGAAGAATTAAATAAAATAGCGAGCAAAACAGTCAAAGATATCAGGTTTTCTTCAACTGGATCGATTTCTGTTAGGGATAGTAATAACGAGTAAAAACATCGTTAATTTTTATGATAAGATGATGGCGGCCACGTGGTAGAAGGAGAATCTGTTGGTAAGAAAACCAGCCTATAGCGGCAAAGACATCACCGTTCTTGAGGGTCTCGAAGCCGTTAGAAAACGTCCAAGCATGTATATCGGCAACACGAGCTCGAAAGGCCTTCATCATCTAGTTTATGAAGTGGCCGACAACAGTATTGACGAAGCTCTAGCTGGCTTTTGCGATCAAATAGATGTAACTATCAACGAAGACAACTCCATTACCATTGTCGATAATGGAAGAGGTATTCCTGTCGACAATGTCCCAAAATACCAAAAATCTGGGGTTGAGATTGTGCTCACCATTCTTCATGCCGGCGGTAAGTTTGGGGGAGAAGGTTATAAAGTATCAGGCGGCCTTCACGGAGTAGGACTTTCCGTTGTCAATGCCTTATCAAAATGGCTTAAGGTAGAGGTTAAACGCGGCGGCAGTACTTATGAGCAAGAGTATGAACTCGGAAAACCTGTAGGGGAATTAAAAAAGACCGGTAGTAGTGACGAGACGGGGACTTTAATAACATTTAAGGCAGACGATGATATTTTCGAGGAAACGGACTACGATTTCGATACACTGGCCCAGCGACTAAGAGAAACAGCCTTTTTAAACAGGGGCTTAAAAATAAATCTGAGCGACAAGAGGGCTGACAAAGAAAGAGAGATATCTTACTCGTATAGCGGCGGAATTGTTGATTTTGTTAATTATCTAAACACCAACAAAGATCCGCTTCACGAAAAAATAGTCTACTTTGATCGTAAGAAGGACGATTCAGAGGTAGAGGTAGCGATGCAATACAACCTTGGTTATACAGACAGCATCTTTACTTTTGCAAACAATATAAACACCCATGAAGGTGGGACACATTTAATCGGTTTTAAAAATGCATTGACCAGAACAATAAATGATTATGCGAGGTCAAAAGGGTTTTTGAAAGAGAAAGACGCTAATTTAAGTGGTGAAGATGTTCGCGAAGGTCTAACCGCTATCATCAACGTAAAACTAAAAGACCCCCAATTCGAAGGACAGACCAAGACAAAACTCGGAAACTCAGAAACAAGGGGGCTTGTAGAAAGCACTACCGCGGAGAAGTTGACGGAATTTTTGGGTGAGAATCCGGGCGAGGCAAAGATTATTATCGCCAAAACCATTGACGCCGCAAGAGCCAGGGCGGCAGCTAGAAAAGCAAAGGAACTTACAAGAAGAAAGTCATTACTAGAAAGCACTACTCTACCGGGTAAGCTTGCCGATTGTTCAATTCAAGACCCTAGGATGTGCGAGATATATGTTGTAGAGGGTGATTCAGCCGGAGGTTCGGCAAAACAAGCCAGGGACAGAAGTTTTCAAGCCATCCTCCCCCTTAAGGGCAAGATCTTAAATGTTGAAAAAGCAAGGATAAACAGGGTGTTAAGCAGTGAGGAGATTTTGGCGATGATAACGGCGATGGGCACCAATATCGGAGATAGTTTTGATATTGATAACGCAAGATATCATAAGGTGATCATCATGACGGACGCCGATGTAGATGGAGCCCACATCAGGACGCTAATACTCACTTTTATCTATAGGTATATGAAAGAGCTACTTGACGCCGGCTTTATTTACATAGCACAGCCGCCACTTTATAGACTGTCTTATGATGGCAAGCACCAATATGCATATAATGACGGTGAGTTGGAAGAAGCAATGAAAACGATAAAGAAGAAAAAAATAAACATCCAAAGATATAAGGGTCTAGGAGAGATGAACCCGGAACAGTTGTGGGATACGACAATGGACCCGGAAAACAGAACGCTTCTTAAAGTCAATCTGGAAGACGCCACTTTTGCCGACGAGATCTTTTCCACGTTGATGGGGGACAAGGTGGAGCCTAGAAGAGAGTTCATTCTAAAGCACGCTAAGGACACAAGATTTCTTGATATCTAATGACAGACAAAAGCGATGTAGACAAGAAGCTTAAAAAATTAAAAGAAGAGAACGAAAAAGAGTTCAAGAAAATAGTCAATAGAAGCGGTCTGGTCATGATAGGCTTAAGCATCATGTTGGCTGTGACTTTTTTCTATATTTTTTATTTAAGTCAAAAGCGAACAGTAGATGTTTTGATGATCATAGCTGCCATTTTAGTAAGTGTGGCGTTTTTTGCGATGGGGCTCAAGAGATACTTGGACTAGCCAGAAGAAAATCGGATATTAGAAAGGATAAATCTTGGAACCGGTGATGGGAAAGATCGGCCTTGTTGATATAGAAGACGAAATGAAGGGCTCCTATATAGATTATGCGATGAGCGTGATTGTTGGAAGAGCTCTTCCCGATGTTAATGACGGACTAAAACCGGTCCACAGAAGAATCCTATACGCGATGTTCGACCAGGGCATGTTGCCCAATAAAAGATACGAAAAGTGTGCCGCGACTGTGGGAGAGGTTTTAAAGAAATATCATCCACACGGCGATAGCGCTGTTTACGATACGCTTGTTAGGATGGCTCAAGACTTTTCTCTTAGATACCCGTTGATCGACGGACAAGGAAACTTTGGTTCGGTCGATGGAGATTCGGCCGCCGCCTACAGATATACAGAAGCCCGCTTGTCAAAAATAGCCATGGAGCTTTTAAGGGATATCCAAAAAGACACGGTAGATTTTACTCCCAATTTTTCAGAGACAACAAAAGAGCCAGCGGTACTTCCGGCAAGGTTTCCCAACCTGCTTGTCAACGGTTCATCCGGTATAGCTGTGGGAATGGCGACAAACATCCCTCCTCATAATCTTCGTGAAGTAATAGAGGGGGTCATTATGACCATTGATAAACCGGATATCGAGGTAGAGGAACTGATGCAAGTAGTAAAAGGGCCGGATTTTCCCACTGCCGGGTTCATAATGGGACGAGAAGGGATCGTCGATACATTCAAGACCGGACGAGGCAGTATAAAGATTCGCGGTAAGGCCGGGATCGAGGAGACAAAGGGAAGCAGGATGCGGATTATCGTCAGCGAACTTCCCTATCAGGTCAACAAAGCCCGCTTAACTGAGAAGATAGCCGAGCTGGTCAGAGAGAAAAAGATAACCGAGATATCTGATCTCCGCGATGAGTCTGATCGAAGCGGCATGAGGTTAGTAATCGAGCTTAAGCGGGACTGTATCCCTCAGGTGGCGCTGAACAAGCTATATAAACACACCCAACTTGAAACCTCTTTTGGGGTAATAATGTTAGCCCTGGTAGATGGTGTACCAAAAATCTTAAACCTTAAGAATGTCATCGGACATTACGTCGGTCATCAGGAAAACGTTATAACCAGAAGGACCAAGTATGAATTAAAACAGGCGGAGGATAGAGCGCATATTCTTGAAGGACTGCTAGTTGCCCTAAACAATCTCGACGAGATCATCAAAACGATTAAAGCATCAAAGACGCCGGATGAGGCACGGGAAAAACTAATAAAAGGATGGGAGCTTACCGAGATCCAGGCCCAGGCAATCCTTGAAATGAGGCTCCAGCGCCTAACCGGTCTTGAGAGAGAGAAAGTTGAAGCGGAGCATAAGGAGCTAGTCAAGACGATTAAAGAATTAAAAGGGATCCTGGCTGATAAGAAAAAGATCCACTCCATCATTAAAGAAGAACTCGAAGAGATAAAAAAGGTCCACGGAGATGAGAGAAGAACCGTGATAACCAGCGCGGAAGGCGAGATCGATATAGAGGACCTGATAGCCGAAGAGGACATGGTGATCACTATTACTCGTTCCGGCTATCTAAAAAGACAGCCGGTTACGACCTACAGGAAGCAACATCGGGGCGGGCGCGGGATCGTTGGCATGAATCTAAAGGAAGATGATTTTGTTGAACACCTCTTTATATCATCGACCCATAACTACATTCTCTTTTTCTCTAATAAAGGCAAGGTTTACCGGCTGAAAGTCCACGAATTGCCCATGGGGAGCAGGCAATCGAAAGGGCAATCTGTCGTAAATGTACTGCCTTTTTCTCAGGGTGAAGAAATAGCGGCTGTGATCACCGCAAAAGATTTTAAAGAACATAAATATTTGATAATGGGGACAAAAAAAGGAAGAGTCAAAAAAACCGAATTCGGTCTTTACAACACTGCAAGAAGAGATGGGATAATCGCCATAAGCTTAAGAGACGGCGACGAGCTTATCGGCGCAAAACTTACAACTGGCGAGAGCGAAATAATTCTGGTTTCCACTCAAGGGCAGTCTATCAGGTTTAGTGAAGAAGATGTTCGGCCGATGGGGAGGACAGCCTCAGGTGTGCTGGGGATGAGGGTTCCCGACGACCATGAAGTTTTGTCAATGGAAGTGGCCAGAGATGACGCCTCGTTATTTGTCATAACAGCGAATGGGTTTGGGAAAAGAACTTTGATCAGCCAATATCGAGTTCAACATCGGGGCGGCCGCGGGGTCAAGACGATAAAGGCCACTGCCCAAAAAGGACGGCTTGCAGGGGTGAAGATGGTAATGCCCTCTCATGAATTAATGATAGTATCCAGCGAAGGGATAATAATACGTCTACCTGCGGATGGGATCTCCCAGACGGGAAGAGACACTCAGGGCGTAAAGATAATGAATCTAAAAAAAGACGACAAGGTTAGCGCGATTGCCAGAGTCGTTGCAACAAAAAACGAGGTCGATGAGGATGATGAAGGGGAAAGCGAAGAAGGAGAGAAAGAAGAGTAACGATACTCAAATATTCGATCACACCGCAGATACGGGAATAAAATGTTGGGCCGGGGATCTGGAGAGTGTTTTTGAAAAGATGGCGAAGGCTCTGACTTCTCTTATGACCGATCCGAACAACATATCGATCAAAAAAGAAAGAGAAATCAAAGTTTCGGCGAGCGATATTCAATCTTTATTGGTCGAATGGTTAAACGAGATAATCTACCTTCTGGAAACAGAAGGTTTTTTATTTAAGGATTTTAAGATCATCGAAGTCGATGCCTATAAACTAAGAGCCACTGGCTTTGGAGAGAAGTTTTTCGAAGAAAAGCATGTTATAGAGCAAGAGATCAAGGCCTGCACCTTCCATCTTTTAGAATTAAAGGAGACAGCCGATGGTTGGTTTGGCCAGGTAGTATTAGATATTTGAGCGTCATTCGACAAACGGATTTTTAATCCACATTTATTGGGTAGGTTTTTATTATGATCGAATCGATAGAGAAAATAACAGATGCGATATTTAGGATACCAACATCTTACAGGAAAGGGATGAGGGTGCCTGGGATCATAATCGCCAGTGATGAGTTGATGGATTCTTCGTTTGATGATAACGCCATCGAACAAGTGGTAAACGTAGCTCATATTCCAGGGATCGTTAAAGCTTCATTGGCGATGCCAGATATTCATTGGGGGTACGGTTTCCCCATCGGCGGGGTAGCCGCTACCGATCTTGAATCGGGCGTTGTTTCACCCGGGGGAGTAGGTTACGACATATCATGTGGGGTAAGGTTGCTCCGGACCGATCTAGAAGCGAATGAAGTGGCAAAAAATATCCCCGAACTGATGCATGGACTTAGCAGAAACATTCCTAAAGGATTGGGGAGAAAGGGACGAATCGCCCTATCTCCAAAAGATATGGAAGCGGTTCTTAAAAGCGGATGTCGTTGGGCGATCTCGAAAGGCTACGGATGGCAAGAGGATCTGGAGACGATTGAACAAGGCGGAACTTATGATGGAGCGGATCCAAACCTTGTTAGCGATCAAGCAAAAAAAAGAGGCAAGGACCAGCTAGGCACTATTGGGTCGGGAAACCACTTTGTCGAAATTCAAAGAGTAGATGTGATCTATGATGAAATAAGGGCGCAAATCTTTGGTGTACATGAGGGACAACTTGTCATCATGGTACATAGCGGATCGAGAGGGTTGGGTCATCAGGTCTGCGGTGACTACATAAAGGAGACGCAGAAGGCGACGAGCAGGTTAAAGATCGAAATCCCAGATAGGCAATTGGCTTGCGCTCCGTTAAACGACCCGGTTGGCAGGGACTATCTTGCAGCTATGGCCGCGGCTGCTAACTATGGTTTGGCCAATCGGCAGTGCATCGCTCACTGGGTAAGAGATACGTTTGAGCGCCACTTCAAAAAAGGGGCAAGAAAATTGGGCATGGATCTTGTCTACGATGTCTCACATAATATCGCACAGATTGAAGAACATTCTGTGGAGGGAAGTAAACGCCGTCTATGTGTTCATCGTAAAGGTGCGACCAGAGCATTTGGCCCGGGGTCAAAAGCGGTAAATGAGCGTTACCGCGATGTGGGTCAACCTGTGATTGTTCCCGGAGACATGGGAAGAGCCTCATATCTTTTAAGCGGAACAAAGGAGGCAATGGAACTGACATTTGGATCTACCTGTCATGGGGCGGGAAGGCTTTTAAGCAGAAAAGCTGCGAAGAAACAGATAAGCGGTGCTGATTTAGAAAAAGAATTGGAAGAAGCCGGTATAGTTGTTGAAGCTGGGAGTATGGCGGGCCTGGCCGAGGAGGCGCCGTTAGCTTATAAGGATGTGGATTTAGTTATCGATGCATGTGTTAAAGCTGGTATCTCAAAAAAAGTGGCTAAGCTAAGGCCTCTTGGCGTTTTAAAAGGTTGACAATCAGGCAGGTCCTAAATTAAATTATTAGTACGGGAAAATCGCAGACAGGGGGTCGTGTGGCCGACTTAAAGGGCAAGACATCCGGTTTTTTTATCTTCATCAATTCGTTTAGGTGGTTGACGTGGTTGTTGGCTACCGCCTTACTTCTAATCGGGGCTACGCCAAAACTACCGCTCTCTTTAACGATATTTGTCTTTACCTCTGTCTTTATTTACAATCTTTTATTTACCTCATTTTCAAGGCGAATTGAGCCACTTCTTAGGCGGTATCCGATAATGATATCTATAGATATTGCTATCTGCTTTTTCTTGTTGGTCATCTACGGTTGGCGGTCGCCTTTCTATCTGTATACATTCGCACCAGTCTTGGTAGCTAGTTTTCTGTGGAGGGTAACCGGTGGGTTTCTCATCGCGGGCGTTGTTGCCTTTTTCTATTTTCTCTCAGTCTCACTTACGGGGATGACCTGGTCAGAACTTAAGGAACAAAATTTTCTTGATATGCATATCGCTCAGGTTTTTGACTACTTTCTTTTAACGATATTCTTTTCATACCCCACTCTGTTGATGACGAGATTAAATAAGGCCAATGATAAATTAAAAGAAAGCCAGATCGATCTCGAAGAATCTAAGCAGCGCTTGTCTTCTCTTCAAGGGGTCAGCGCCACTATTCAGTCTAGTTTGGATGTCGATCAGATCCTAGAAAAGATCGCCTCGGCACTGATCGAGGAAATAAAAATAAGTCGTGCCTCGATCGGTTTTTTTAAAAAAGGAGGAGAGGTCGATTGGAAGATATCATTTCCTGATAACCGGTTTTGTGAAGACCTGGGATCACTTAAAAGCCACAAGGTTTTTACAGGTATCACGATAAGAAAAGAACCTATTTATCTTGATGCCTCGGGAAACGATGAGGTGATAAGCGTTGTCGGCCATAAGAACATTGCCATCTTTCCCTTGTTGGATCAAGAGGATGCTTGTCTAGGAATGATAATGATCGACGATGTTAATATTGACCTAAGCAGCGAAAGTGATAATTTTGAACTACTTACTCTCTTTGCGTTACACACGTCGATCGCCATTCAAAACGCGTGGCTTTATGATCGATCAGAAAGGCTGGGGGTCGAGAGGGAACGAAATCGTATCTCCATGGATATGCATGACAGCGTGATCCAAAAGCTCTACGGGATGAGATTGATCGTGGATAGTTGCATAAATGAAGCCAGCAATGACCATCTAAAAGAGAAGTTGATATTGATACAAAAGACGGCGGCGGAGGCTTCACGGGAGCTCATGGACACCCTTGACGATCTGGTGGAGGAAGGTTTTGAGGAGATAGACTTTTCTCAGCTTATTCATAATCTAAAGAAAAGGGTTCTTGAGATAAGTGATCTTAAAATAGATCTCGAGATTTCAGGTGAGGAGAAAATACTACCAAAGATGATGAAAAAAGATCTTTTTCTGGTTGCAAGCGAGGCTGTAAGCAACGTTGTTAAACATGCTAAAGCAGATTTATTAAGAATAAGTATAGTATTTGATTCGGTTGGCGTATCGATCGACCTAACCGATAATGGCATAGGCTTTGATAGCAAACAGGTGGGGTTAAAAAAAGGACATGGGTTAAAAAACATTACCAAGCGATCCAAAAAAAAAGGATGGATTACAATCATAGAAAGCACCGAAGACAAGGGGACCAAGATCTTTATTCAAGCCCCGTTAAAAGACATCGATCATCACGTGGTTGGTATCTAAGCCAGACCACTCTTTTTTGTAAACGCATAACTGCCGATTTTTTTATCAAGATCCCAGTAATCGGTCGCAAGATAGATAAAAGGATCGATCTTACTAAAATCGAACTTTCCTTTTTCATTTAAAAAGGCGGCTTCTACATGGCTGGCTACAACCTTACAGACAAAGAGATCATGTGTGCCGAGTGACAGTTGCTGTTCAACTCGAGCCTCTAAAGAAACGGGACATTCCTTAATGAGAGGAGGGCTGACGAACTTTGCTTTCTCTTGGGTCAGGCCAGAGGACGAAAATTTATCTGTATCTCTTCCGCTGACCGTGCCACAGTAGTCTGTCTCTTTTAAAATCTTAGCCGTTGGAAGATTTAACACTAATTCCTTTGTATCTTCTAAAAGTGCATGGGAGTGCCTTCCCGGCCTGATGCTGGCGCTGATCATAAAAGGCTCGGAGCAGGCGACTCCAACCCAAGCAAGGGTGATAATATTGGCATTATCTTTTTTATCGATTGTTGTTACAAGAGCCACCGGGGTGGGAAAGGGGGCTCCAGCGATCGATTTTTCGATTTTAGGCATTTTGGTCCTTTCAAAATTTGGTCGGTAATTTTAAGTTTTTAGTTAGAAACTTTTTATCTCGAAAAGCTAAGCAGAAAAAGCATCGCTTGCAACCTGCTTTGCTGTGTTATGTTACTTGGAAATAAAGGCTTTGGAAAGCGGTATATAAAAGTGAAAGAAATAGAACTTGTCTTGTTTGACCTTGACGGCACCCTCATAGATACTATCGATCTTATTTATTTATCTTTTAAGCATGCCACCACTTCAGTTTTAAATGAGAATTTTACCAAGGAAAAACTGCTCAAAAATATTGGCAGGCCTTTGCAGGATCAGATGAGCGTCTTTTCTGATGAAAGGAAAGAGGAATTGATCCGGTCTTACCACGACTACAACTTTAAGAACCATGACCGGATGGTTGCAGCCTATCCCAATGTGCCTAAATTCTTGAGCCAGCTGTCTGAAAGCTCAAAGATCGGTGTCGTTACGTCAAAACGAAGGGACCTTGCCTTAAGAGGAATGGAGCTCTGTGGGCTTAGCGGCTATATAGATGAAGTGGTAGCTATGGAAGACACGACTGAGCATAAACCTGGGTCGGCTCCTGTACTGCTCGCTCTTAAGAAGTTTAATAAAGAAAAAGATAGTTGCGTTTTTATAGGCGACAGCCCCTTTGACATTCAAGCTGGCAAAGCAGCAGGCGTTATGACTGTAGCTGTTCTCTGGGGGCCATTTTCAAAAGAGACATTATTGAAAGAAAAACCGGACCATATCATCCATAAAATAGAAGAACTATCCAAGATCATCGACTAGATCTACGCAGCCGTATTTTTTAGATGGTCGAGGGCCTCTTTTTCGTCTGTATATAGATCAAAAAGGTAGACGAGTCCGGTGACGGAAAGTACGCGCTGGACAAATTTATTTCCGACAACGACGATAGAGCCTCCCTTTTCTTTCACTTTTTCTAAAGAACGGACGAGCATGCCAAGACAGGCACTATCCAAGAAACTAAGTTGTTTAAAGTTTAAAAGTATGTTGATCCTATCGTTTTCTACTTGTTCGACGATAGCATCGTGGACTTCGACGCAGTTACTCGAATCCAGTTGGCCGCTTACATATACAACAGCGAAATTGTTTTTTGGCGTAACTTTGATGAATAGTTCCACGTTTTCACCCAGAAGGATATTCCCTTGATCAAATATGTGGAAACTTAATCTCTTTTTCATATGTGGAATCTTTTGTCTTTATCAATTTTATTGATCAAAATAAGATTTTAATGGATTAGTGGGCAAGGCGACGATTTATCACTTGCCATACCGCCAGACTGCTGTTAACATTTTATTTTAAAAAGTCATTCTTGTTCGTTTGATTTTAAGTTTCAAATTTCTTGAAAAACCTTTTTGCCAGGGATCTATTAGGCTCCCGTTCTTTAAATAAGATCGTGGACTTAAAATTTATATAGACGACGAAATAAGGAGAAATTTATGAAAAGCGATATTGAGATCGCCCAGGCGGCGACGATGTTGCCGATCAAGGAGATCGCAGCAAAGATCGGCATTAAAGAGGACGAGCTTGAACTTTATGGCAATTACAAAGCAAAGATATCTTTAGATATCCTTAAACGGTTAGAAGGCAGACCAAATGGAAAGTACATTGATGTAACAGCCATTAACCCGACACCTCTTGGAGAAGGCAAGACGGTCACAACAATCGGATTAACGCTGGGTCTAAATAAGATCGGTAAAAATGCAATCACTTGCATCAGGCAGCCATCTCTTGGTCCGGTCTTCGGGATAAAGGGCGGAGCGGCCGGAGGCGGTTATTCACAGGTCGTACCGATGGAGGATTTCAATCTTCATTTTACTGGTGATGTTCACGCGATCGGTGTGGCGAATAATTTATTAGCCGCTTTTATTGATACAAGCATTATGCAAGGAAACCCCCTAGACATTGATCCTTATTCCATCACCTGGAATCGCGTCGTGGATGTCAGTGACCGTGTTCTGCGTGAAATAATCGTCGGGCTAGGCAAGAAGACAAACGGGCGCCCAAGGCAGGCGGGGTTTGATATTACGGTAGCCTCCGAAGTCATGGCGATTATGGCCATGGCGACCAGTCTAAAAGATTTACGTGAGCGGCTCGGTAGAATCATAATCGGGACCAATAATAGCGGACAACCGGTAACGGCTGAAGATCTCAAATGCGCAGGCTCAATGGCGGTTCTATTAAAGGACGCGCTGATGCCGAACTTGATCCAGACCGTTGAAAATACACCAGTCTTTGTCCACTGCGGACCGTTTGCGAACATCGCCCAGGGCAATAACTCGATAATTGAAGACATGATAGCCCTTAAGTTAGGCGATTATGTTGTAACCGAGAGCGGTTTTGGAGCCGATATGGGAGCAGAGAAATTCCTAAATATTAAGTGCCGTTATAGCGGCCTAAAGCCGGATGCGGCTGTTGTTGTCTGCACGATCAGGGCACTCAAGATGCATAGTGGTAAATACAATGTAGTTGCCGGAAAGCCTCTGGATCCGGCTCTTACAAGCGAGGATCTAGACGGCGTTGAAAAAGGGGCTGTCAATCTCCAAGCACACGTCGAGAACGTCAAGAAATTTGGTGTGCCCGTTGTAGTGGCGATAAATCGCTTTGTCCATGATACTGATGCTGAAATCGAGTTAGTACGCAAATTGGCCATGGAAGCGGGAGCCGACGAAGTCGCGCTCAGCGATGTTTGGGCAAAAGGCGGCGAGGGTGGAGTAGAGCTAGCAGAAGCTGTCGTTAAGGCTGCAGAAAAACCCAGTGATTTTAAGTTTCTGTATCCGGATGACATCTCGATCAAAGAGAAGATCAATACCATTGCCACCGAGATATATGGAGCCGATGGTGTCGACTATTCTCCGGCAGCCGAGGAAAAGGTCAAGCTCTATACGGAGATGGGCTTATCTCACCTCCCGTTGTGTATGGCAAAGACGCACCTTTCTCTTTCGCATGATCCTAAACTGAAAGGACGCCCCAAGGGATTCAGGTTGCCGATCAGGGATATCAGAGCCTCAGTGGGGGCCGGTTTTCTATATGCCCTTTGTGGGGATATGATGACAATGCCCGGATTGCCGGCTGAACCGGCGGGACAAAAAATTGATATAGATGAAAACGGTGTCGTCACCGGACTCTTCTAAAGGCAGTTAACTTTCTAGGCATCTTCAACCAGGGCCAATAGGCAGTTCATATGCCAAAAATATTATTTAAGCCGACAAACAGGTCGGTCGATATCGAAAAGGGCGAAAACCTGCTGCAAGCAGCTGCCAAGGCGGATGTGCATATTAACGCATCTTGCGGAGGCGAGGGTACTTGCGGTAAGTGTAAGGTAGTGGTGACCGGGGATGGTTACAGCTCGGATAATAGATCAAAACTGACAGCTGAGGAAATAGATGAAGGATATGTTCTTGCCTGTCAGACTACTGTTTTAGGCGATCTAACAGTTCTTGTCCCTCTGGAAAGCGAACTTCTTGGGAAGTCTCGCGGAAAAATAAAGACTCTTACCTCTACTCTAGAGAGCTGGAATGAGCAGCTCGAAAATCTTCCTTTGGACCCAAAAGTATTTAAGAAATACTTAGAGCTTGCGGCCCCTTCTCTTGAGGACTCGGTAAGTGACAGCTCCAGAATACTTCGCAGGCTTCAAAAAGATCTGTCAGCGACTGATATTGTCGTCGAGTTGGCAGTTTTAAAAGATCTCGAGACGCTTATCAGGGACGCTGATTGGAAGGTAACGGCGACACTCGTAAAAGAGTCAAGCCATTATAGATTAGTACGGGTAGAAAATGGAAATACGGCAAGCAGGCAATTCGCTATTGCCGTCGACATCGGGACTACGACTTGTTCTGGAGCACTAGTTGATTTGAATAATAAAGAGATATTATTCGAATCTTCCGAATATAACGGTCAAATAAGCCTTGGAGACGACGTCATATCCCGAATGGTTTTTGCGAAAAAAGGAGACGGTCTTCAGCTTTTACAAAAACGGGCTGCTGAGACCATCGATAAACTTATTAATGATCTTCTAAAAAAGAACGGCGTTGAAAAAAATGATGTTGATCTTATCATCGTTGCCGGGAACACGATTATGACCCATCTTTTTTACGGGGTGACAACAGACAGGATAAGAGAAGCTCCTTATGTGCCTGTTTTTAGTTTTGGGCCGCTTGTTAGCGGGGACGATCTCAATATAACGGTGCTGCCGGACGCTAAGGTTGCTTCGTTCCCGTGTGTTGCCAGCTATCTTGGCGGGGATATAACCTCTGGCGTTGTTGCCTCAGGTCTTATCGAATCAGATAAACTGACACTTTATATAGATATCGGGACAAACGGCGAAATTGTTCTTGGCAGCGGCTCCGATTGGCTGGTCGGTTGCTCGTGTTCGGCCGGGCCGGCATTTGAGGGCGGCGGAGTAAAAAACGGCATCCGCAGCATCGATGGTGCCATCGAGCGAGTATTAATCGAGCGGGATACCTATGAAACTGTTTTTACGACTATCGGTGATAAGCAGGCGATCGGTATTTGTGGTTCAGGCCTTATCGATCTTTTAGCCGAGCTTTTTCTTTCTGGGGCCATAGATAAGCGAGGGAAAATTAATCAAGATCTAAGTACTGATAGAGTGCGGAAAACCCCTGAGGGGGGATGGGAGTATGTGGTTGCCTGGAGCCAGGTGACCGGAATCGATAAAGATATCGTTATTAGCGAAGTAGATATAGATAATCTTATGAGAGCCAAAGCCGCAGTATATGCAGGCATTACTACTTTGGTCGAAGGGGTAGGCGTAGAAATCGGTGAGATAGACCAGGTTTTGATAGCTGGATCTTTTGGAAACTATATTCGCATAAAGGAAGCGATAACCATCGGGTTGCTTCCCGATATTCCTAACGAATTATACAAATTTGTAGGAAACGGCTCTCTTTTTGGATGTGCCAAAGCGGTCATAGATCAGGGAGTTCTTTTAGAGGCGGGGAAGATAACAGCTAACATGAGTTATCAGGAGTTATCGGCTGATAATAAGTTTATGGAAAAATATATGTCTGCTCTTTTTCTACCACATACTGACGAAGGTCTGTTTCCATCAGTAAAATTTGAAAAATAGCTGGAAACTTGGCGGTCGGGAAAATATAATAGAACGTCTAGGTCTTTCATGGTTTTTTATTAATATAAGGTAGGTGCAGTTAGATGAGTGAGTTGATTGCGGTCGCTGGAAAGGGTGGAACAGGCAAGACGACCTTTTGCGCGATGGCGGTAAGATATTTAATAAAAAATAAATTGACACCGGCGCTTGCAATAGACGCTGATGCAAATCTTAATTTCAATGAAGTCTTGGGAATTGAAGTCGGGCAGACAGTCGGTGGAGTTCGCGATGATCTTTTGGAAAATCTCGGCATGCTCGAGCCGGGGATGGATAAAGATACGTGGATAGAGCTAAAACTCCAAGACGCGATGGTCGAGACTAAAGAATTCGATCTGGTGGCGATGGGAAAACCGGAGGGAACTGGCTGTTATTGTTATGTAAACTCCGTTCTGCAGAGATATATGGAGATCCTTATAAAGAACTATCCTTATACGATCATGGACAACGAGGCAGGCCTTGAGCACATCAGCCGGGGAACGACTAAAGATGTCTCTTACCTATTAATAGTGTCTGATGCCAGTCCCAGAGGAGTAAGGACTGCGGCAAGGATAAGAGATCTGGTCATCGAATTGAAGATCGATGTCGGTGGGCTTGGAGTAGTTTTAAACCGACTGGCCAGCGAAGAAATGAGCAGGGCAGCTCTTTTAGAAGCAGAAAAAAGATCACTTGATATTATCGGAACGATCCCGAATGATCCGATTGTAACCGAATTTGATATGGCCGACCGGTCACTGGTAGAACTTCCGGATGATTCAAAAGCTGTTAAAGCAGCTAACGATATATTGGAAAAAATAATAGGTAAGAGATCAGCGGTAGCTTGATAAATAATACTTTGTGAGTGACATTTTAACGGAGGTCGAATGAGCGCAACCATTATAGATGGAAAACAGACAAGCAGTGAAATCCGAAAAGAGATCGCAAGTGAGGTCAGTGAATTAAAAAAACAAGGTATTCAGCCGGGGCTAGCCGTTGTCTTGGTCGGCGACGATCCGGCATCGCATGTCTACGTTAAAAACAAAGAAAAAGGATGCGAGGAAACGGGGATCGATTCATATAAATATGAACGTCCGACAAAGATGAAGGAAGAAGAGCTTTTGGCTCTTATCGATGAGCTAAATAAAGACTCCAAGGTAAACGGCATCTTAGTACAATTGCCCCTTCCCGACCACATTGATGAACATAAAGTATTGATGGCGATCGACCCCGAAAAAGATGTTGATGGTTTTCACCCAATCAATGTAGGAAAATTAATGGTTGGTAACGCCGTGCTTGTTCCCTGTACTCCAAGGGGGACCATAGAGCTTTTAAAAAGAAGTGGCGTGGAGATCAGTGGCAAAAACGCTGTTATTGTCGGAAGAAGCAACATCGTTGGGAAACCGGTTTCTATGTTGCTGTTACAAGAAAACGCGACTATAGAGATATGTCATTCGCGGACAAAGGACTTAAGTGAGCATACGAAGCGGGCTGACATATTAATAGCGGCGATCGGCAAACCAAGATTTATCACTAAGGATATGGTTAAAGATGGTGCTGCTGTAATAGATGTCGGAGTGAATCGACTGGAAACAGGCCTTTGCGGAGATGTTGATTTTGATGAGGTGAAGGAAGTAGCCTCTCTTATAACCCCGGTGCCCGGTGGCGTCGGGCCGATGACGATAGCAATGCTGCTCAAGAACACCATAATAGCCGCGACACAGCAGGCTAAGACTAATTAAAACGAATTGATTGGAGAAAAAATGCCTTTTCAAGTACCAACGCAGACATATTCTGGAAAGATCGAAGAAGTAACGCTTGGAACCGGTGAAAAAAGCGTTACTCTGGGCGGAGAAACGACTTTAGCTTGGCATGAGTTTGAGGGTGAAATTGCTTCCCATCCTAAAGTAGCGATGGAAGTTTATGACAATAATCCATCGGACTGGCCAGAAGCAATAAATAAAGAGATAGCAGAGGTCGCATCCGATCCGGTCAAATGGGCTCTTAAATGTCAAAATGAATGGAGTGCCGATCTTGTCTGTCTGCAGCTTGCCAGCACTGATCCAAACGGAGAAGATAGAAGTGGAGACGCCGCCGCTAAAACTGTCAGCGACGTTTTAGAAGCGATAGATATTCCCCTTATCGTCTACGGGACGGAAAACGCTGAAAAAGATAAAGAGGTCTTGGAGAAAGTCGCCAATGTAGCTTCCGGAAAAAATATAGGAATCGGGCCGGCTACCGAAGAAAACTACAAGACTATCGCTGCCGCTGTTATGGGTTTTGATCTCAACATTATCGCTTTAACGCCCTGCGATGTTAATCTAGCAAAACAGTTAAATATCCTTCTATCTCAGATGGGTCTTTCAAAAAACAAGATCATCATCGATCCGTCTACTGGCGCACTCGGGTATGGTCTTGATTATACTTACACGATTATCGAGAGGCTTAAACTGGCAGCCCTTCAACAAGGTGACGATATGACCAGGTTTCCAGTTATCTGCAATCTTGGCATAGAGTCCTGGAAGACTAAAGAGGCAAAAGTGACAGCGGCCGAGGAGCCGTCATGGGGAGATGGTGCTACAAGGGCTATTTCATGGGAGCTGATGACAGCTCTCTCAATGGCTACCGCTGGTGCGGATCTGCTGGTAATGAGGCATCCGGAAGCGGTCGCCGGGTTCAAAAAAGCGGTAAGTGAGATAACAAAATAGTAAGTAGCCAAGAGTCGCAAAAAAGACAAGTTTAGACCGAAAAGGGACGAAAACTGTCGATATTGCCAACACTTGTGAAAAGAAATATACTATAACGTCAGTTATATTATGACTTCGGAAAGGATGATAATAATGGCAGATAAAGATAAAAAAGTACGTCGTAGATCAATTGATCCGGCCGCGGAAGCGGTATTGGAACGCGCCGACAGAGAAGGAATCGACACCATGTTTAGTCGCGCGGAGAATATGAAACCATGTCCTCTCGGAGACGGGAGTTGCTGTAAATTCTGTTCCATGGGACCGTGCCGACTTGTCGGAAGCGATCGTGAAGAAAAAGTCGGTGTTTGCGGAGCGACCATGCCGACGATCTCTGCTCGTAATCTTGCAAGAATGGTGGCTGGTGGGGCGTCGGCCCACTCAGATCACGGTAGAGACCTAGCTTTGACTCTACGGGCGGTAGCAAAGGGTGAGACTAAAGGGTACGAAGTAAAAGATGTTGATAAGCTTCATAGGGTAGCTGGCTATATGGGGATAGAGGTAGATGATAGGACGACGGAACAGGTCGCTCTAGAAGTTGCCGAGGAAGCGCTTGATAATTTTGGCAGGCAGGAAGGCGAGCTTACCTATGTGTCAAGAGCTCCGCTAAAGAGACAGGAGCTCTGGAAAAAGACGGGGGTAACCCCAAGAGGTATCGATAGAGAAGTCGTTGAGATGATGCACCGCACTCATCCGGGAACAGATCAGGAAGCGGAGAATATTCTTGATCAAGCTATCAGGACATCTCTTGGTAGTGGCTGGGGCGGCAGTATGCTGGCGACTGATATATCAGACATCCTGTTTGGTACCCCCTGGGCGATAAAGTCGGAAGCAAACCTGGGGGTGCTGAAAGACGATCAGGTCAACGTCATCGTCCATGGGCACGATCCGACGCTATCTGAGGTGATAGTCTCCGCATCAGCAGATAAAGAATTAGTGAAATACGCTAAATCCAAAGGGGCCAAAGGCATTAATTTGGCCGGAATATGCTGTACTTCAAATGAAGTGCTTATGAGAAGCGGAGTGCCGGTTGCGGGAAACTTTCTCCACCAAGAGCTGGCGATAATAACCGGAGCCGTTGACGCGATGGTAGTCGACGTACAATGTGTCATGCAGGCGATCTCCAAATTGGCGGAAAATTATCACACCAAAATAATAACTACTTCAAGAAAATCCAAGATCGATGGGGCGATGCATATTCAGTTCAATGAAGAAGATCCAATGAGCGTCGCAAAGGAGATAATAAAGACAGCCATCGACAACTATGAAAATAGAGGCGAGTTAGAAATACCACAGATAAAAGAAGAGCTAGTTGCCGGATTTTCGCATGAGTATATTAGATATATGCTTGGCGGGAAATTCAGAGCGTCATTTCGCCCACTTAACGATAACATCATAAATGGAAAGATCAGGGGCCTGGCAGCTATAGTAGGTTGCAATAACGCCCGCTATACTCAGGACGAAGGCATCGTCGGGATAGCCAAGGAGCTAATAAAAAATAATGTTTTAGTCGCTGTTACGGGTTGTGCGGCAGGGGCCATGGGAAAGCATGGACTACTGGCCCCCGAGACAATGGAGTTAGCCGGCGATTCCTTAAGGGAAGTCTGCGAAGCCGTTGGCATCGCTCCCATCATTCACCTCGGTTCGTGTGTAGATAATTCTCGGATACTTACCGTACTTACTGAGGTCGTCGAAGAAGGTGGGTTAGGCGAAGATATAAGTGATCTTCCCGCTGTCGGGATCTGTCCGGAGTGGTATTGTGAGAAGGCACTCGAGATAGCTGCTTATTGTGTTGGCAGCGGAGCAGCGGTATTTTTTGGCGGAGCTAAATCACCGGTCGAATCTTCTAGCGTCGTAACGGAGTTGTTATCTTCGGGATGGCAGGAAAAGTACGGCGGTAAACTGGAGTTTGTAACTGATTGGAAAGAGATCGTTACTAGATCACTTGACGTCATCGATGAAAAACGAAGAGAGTTAAAGATCGATGAAACTAAAGAAAGGGTATTGTTTGACATGGAAGCCAGGAGGGAACTAAGTGTCTAAGATAATTGCGAGCGCTGCCATCAGGGGAGCCCATCAGATCGTTGGAAAGGCTGAGGCGAAACTGAAGGAAGCCATCGATTCAAAAGGTCCTTCTGAAGAGGTTCATTTTCCGAACACGGGCTATTTTCTGCCGGTCATATATGGTTTGACCGGTCATAAGATTGAAAAATTATCTGATATGGAAGTTACCCTAAAACTTGCAAAAGAACTACTTCCCGAAGTTCCGTCTGAGAAGATGTATATTCCATATCTCGGCCCCACACTTGATGCGGGCATCGCTACCCTGTTTGCTGAAGAGCTGAGCGAGGCTTTAAAATATGTGATCGGACCTTCTCCTGTTGGCGATCTATATCTGGGAGCTGCGGATGACGTCATCATGAGGGAGCGAGGCATAGAGTTTGTAGACGGCAGCGCGCCGGGATTTGCGGCAGTAGTGGGAGCAACTTCGACAACAGAGCAAGCGTTAAAGCTGGCCAGAGAGCTTCAGGAAAAAAATCTGTATGTTTTTATCGGCGGGAAAAATCATGAAGGAAATAATCTTGCTCACCAGCTTGCGGAAGGCGATCTCCAAATGGGATGGGAGACGCGCCTGGTTCCCTTTGGTGAAGAGGTTCATAGTCAGATATATTCTCTAGGTTTTGCTACTCGGGCGGCGATGGCTTTTGGCGGCGTTGAGCCGGGCGATTTTGAGAAAATCTTAAAATATAATAAAGACAGAGTCTTCGCTTTCGTTCTTGCGGTTACCGAAAGTGTTAGTGACGAACAATACGCGACAGCGGCAGGTGCTATTTCCTACGGATTTCCAACTATAACTACCGCAGATATCCCTCAAATTCTGCCGACCGGAGTTACAACATATGAGCATGTTGTATCAAACATCCCGGTAGAGGAGATCGTATCAAAGTCAATTGAGGTGAGGGGTCTTAAGATCGTTATTACCGAGATTCCGATACCAGTCGCTTATGGCCCCGCTTTTGAGGGTGAAAGAATAAGAAAAGAAAACATGTACGTTCAATTCGGCGGCCAAAAATCTCCGGCGTTTGAGCTGATAAGGGCAAAGTCTTCCGAAGAAATCGAGGATAATAAGATAGAAGTAGTCGGCCCTAACATAGATGATATTGAAGAGGGTTCGGCCGTGCCATTGGCAATAGTGGCCGAAGTCTCGGGTCGAAAGATGCAAGAAGACTTCGAGCCAATATTAGAGAGACAATTTCATTATTTTATTAATGGTGCAACGGGTATCTGGCATATGGGTCAGCGAGATATCATCTGGGTCAGGATCAGTAATGATGCTAAGAAAGCAGGATTCAAATTTCAGCACCTGGGCGACATTGTCCGCGCCAAAATCCTAAGTGATTATGGTGCCATTGTAGATAAGGTCCAGGTGACGATCTACACTAAAGAGGAAGATGTTGTAAGACTTCAGGACGAGGCACGCGATGTTTATAAAGAGAGAAATCAAAGAATAGCGGGTATGACAGATGAAAGTGTCGATACCTTCTATTCTTGTACGCTATGCCAGTCATTTGCGCCAACGCACGTCTGCGTAATATCTCCGGAGAGACTTGGTCTATGCGGGGCTTACAACTGGCTAGACGGTAGAGCCGCTTACGAGATCAACCCAAGTGGAGGGAATCAACCTGTCTCCAAAGGAGAAGTATTAGACGAGGAAAAAGGATATTGGGCCGGGGTAAATGAATATGTAAAACAAAATTCGGGTAATTCCATCGATGGGTTTAATGCCTATACGATGATGGATATGCCGATGACATCCTGCGGTTGTTTTGAGTGCATTGTAGCTTTGCTGCCAATGGCAAACGGGGTAATGATCGTAAATAGAGAACATTCGGGGATGACCCCTGTTGGAATGAAATTCTCCACGCTTGCCGGATCGGTAGGCGGTGGACAGCAGGTCCCCGGTTTTATCGGAATAGGTAAACAGTTCATAGCGAGCAAGAAATTTATCTCCGCCGACGGTGGTTTCAAGCGGATCGTCTGGATGCCAAAAGAACTGAAAGAGCAGTTGAAGGATAGTTTGCGACAGAGATGCGAAGAGATCGGTGAGCCGGATTTTCTAGATAAAATCGCTGACGAGACCATCGGTGTAACTGAAGAAGAAGTCATGGAACATATGCAAAAAGTGGGCCATCCGGTCTTAGAGATGGAACCCATGTTCTAAATTATTGTTGAAAAACTGATTGGTCAAAGGAGCGTATATGGCAAAAACCGGACTTGAAATATTTAAGTTATTACCAAAAACAAACTGCGGCGAATGCGGGTTTCCCACTTGCATGGCCTTTTCGATGAAGCTAGCCGCTAAACAGGTAGAGGCAGAAAAATGCCCCCATATCGATGATGATGTTATAGATATGATAAACATAGATTCTGCTCCGCCCATTAGAAAAATAACTATCGGTATTGGAGACGATGCTTTGGTCATCGGCGCAGAGACCGTTATGTTTAGGCATGAAAAGACTTTTGTCCATCCTCCGGGAATCGGGATCTTGATCGAGGATACCTCTGATGAGAGCGAGATCATTGAAAAAGCGAAGAAAGTCGATGAAGTCTCATTCGAGAGAGTCGAACAACAGTTAAAACCCAAAGTAGTAGCGGTCAAAGCCTCTTCCGGTGATTCGGCAAAATTTATTAATACGATAAAAAAGGTAAGCGAGACCACTAAGGCAGCGCTTGTTCTGGTATGTGAGGATCCAGACATCATGAGAGCGGCACTAGATGAGGTTGCTGAGAGTAAGCCGCTTATCTATGCGGCAACTATCGACAATCACGAAGCAATGGCAGGGCTTGCAAACGAATTTTCAGTTCCACTGGCTGTAAAAGCGGATGATCTTGAAAAACTAACCGAACTCAGTGAAAAAGTGGCTGCGGCCGGCGTTAAGGATTTGGTTCTCGATCCGGGGACTAATGTTGGCAACGACTATTTAAGAGATGTCACATATATAAGAAGAGCGGCTCTAAAAAATAAATTAAAGCCGCTGGGCTATCCGATCATTACCATGCTGGCAGAAGTAACGAGCGATCCGGAGATGGAGATGGCGCTGGCCGGCCTTTATATAATGAAATATTCAGGCATCATTGTCTTAAACGATCTGGACCCGGCGCGAGTAATGCCGTTAATGGTATTACTTCAGAATATCTATACCGACCCCCAAAAGCCGATGCAGATGAGCCAAGGCATTTATCCCGTCGGTGATGCAAATGAGGATTCGCCGGTTCTGATAACGACCAACTTTTCTCTTACCTACTTTATCGTCTCCGGTGAGATAGAGGCAAGCAAGGTACCAAGTTGGCTTTGTGTAATGGACGTCGAAGGCCTATCTGTTCTTACCGCCTGGGCGGCAGGCAAGTTTGTACCTGAAGGAATAGCAAAATTTTTAAATGAGAGCGAGATCGGCGACAAGGTAAAACATCGTAAACTTGTCGTTCCCGGTTATGTCTCACAGATCAGCGGAGAACTCGACGACGAGCTAAGTGACTGGAGCGTCGATGTAGGCCCAAGAGAAGCCGGAGACCTTGTAAACTACTTAAAACAGTGGAGCCCGAATTAGGAAAGTAGCCGTCGACAAAGACGATTTATGGTAAGCAATGAGCGGAACACTAAAGTAAAAATAACGCCAGAAGAGCATCTTGCTCCTTGCATGGCGGCATGTCCGGTCATCACCGACGCCAGAAAATATGTTTCTCTTATCGCTCGCCAAAAATATGATGAAGCTCTTCGATATATCATGGAAAACAATCCCTTCCCCGCTTCCATAGGCAGAGTCTGCGTTCACCCTTGCGAGAGCGCTTGTAGGCGAGGACAGATCGATGAGGCGATATCGATCTGCTCTCTTAAACGGTTTGTTGATGACCAAATAGGTGGCGACTATAAACCGGAGAAGGCTAGAACCACCAAAGAAAAAAGCATTGCCATTATCGGGTCGGGACCATCTGGTCTTACGGCCGCATATGATCTGGCGCACCTGGGTTACAGGGTAAGTGTTTTTGAAAAGCATGAAAAAGCAGGCGGGATGCTCAGATACGGCATTCTAGATTACCGACTTCCCCAAGACGATCTAGATAAAGATATAGCTAATATTTTAGGTGTCGGCATTGAATTAAAGACCGGCACTGAGATCGGAAAAGATATTACTTTCAGCGACATCCAAAAAGACAATGACGCTGTTTTGATCGCCGTCGGTCTCTCGATCAGTCGTGGCTTGCCGCTTCCCGGAGCCGATCTTGACGGGATACATTTTGCACTTCCTTTTCTTGAAGCTGTCAACAATAAGACATACGGAAAAATAGGTGATGATGTTATCGTTATCGGCGGCGGAAATGTAGCTGTTGATGTTGCTAGGACGGTAAGACGCCTTGGCAGTGCCAGCGTTAAGATGGTCTGCTTAGAAAGTAGAGACGAGATGCCGGCCCATGATTGGGAGATAGAAGATGCCCTGCAAGAAGGTGTGGAGATCCACTGTTCGTTTGGTCCACACAGGATTATCGGAATAGATGGACAAGTCGGCGGTCTCGAATTTAAGGAAGTCGATTGCGTCTTTGATGAAGACGGTAGATTTAATCCCAAATTTCATCCAACCAATAAGACTGAGATCAGCGGGGATGCGGTCATTTTTGCTATTGGCCAAGGTAGCGATATAGATTTTTTAAATGGCAGTAAAGTCGACACAAACGACCGGGGGCAGTTGGATCTTGATATAAATTCGATGCAGACATCCTCGTCAAATGTATTTGCTAGCGGCGAGATAGCTTACGGTCCCGGAGCGGCCATTCAAGCGATCGCTTCTGGTCACAGAGCGGCGAGATCGATCGATCATTTTTTAGAAACGGGCAGGCCTTTGGGTGATGAAGAGTCCAAAAAAATAGGGTTATCAGAAATTCCAAAGAGGACTAAGGAATTAATCGAAAGCTCGAAGAGACAAGTTATGCCGACCATTGATGCCGGTGAAAGGTTAAGAGATTTTAAGGAAGTAGATGTTGGTTTTAGTATCGACACTGCAGTAAGGGAAGCGCAGAGATGTCTGTCCTGTGGTGCTGGCGCGAGCGTTAATAAAGATAAGTGCATCGCCTGTCTCACATGTGTGCGAGTTTGCCCCTATGAAGTGCCGAAAATCGTCGGGGTAGTCGCTAATATTGATCCAGTAGGGTGTCAGAGCTGCGGAATCTGTGGAGCAGAATGCCCGGCCGAAGCGATCGAAGTTAAGCTTACAAAAGAACACTTGATAGATAGCCGCCTCGTCGAGATAGAAGAGAATTTCAAAAAGAGCAGTGGTAAAAAAGCCATTGGCTTTATTTGCCAATATGGACAGATGTGGGCATCAGAGAGACTCTGGCAGGTTGAAGGAAACTTGCCGGGCAATGTTGAGATAATCGATGCTTTGTGTCTTGGCAGGATCTCTGTGAATATGATTTTAGGAGCTTTTAAGGCCGGAGCGGATAAAGTATATCTGATGCCATGCAATTCCGGAAAATGTCACAATAAGACGGGAAACAAATTAGCATTGCAGAAAGCGGAATTTGTTAAAGAGCTACTAAGTAGCATTGGATACGTTGATGATGCGCTGCAAGTAAGACCGCTAGATTTTGGAACTCATTTGATCGGAACTGCCGAAGAGGTGTTAAAAAATTGATCATCGCTGAACAAAAACCACTCCGTGAGATTTTAAATATTATAGACAAGGATAAGAAACTACTTGTCATTGGCTGTGGGGCCTGCGTCTCTATCTGCTTTGCGGGTGGAGAAAAAGAGACAAAATCTCTTGCTGACGGTCTCTTCCTCGGCGCCAAGAAAGAGGGGCTTGAGTTGTCGATTGAAACGGATATGGCCCTTAGGCAGTGTGAGTGGGAATTTGTTGAGCCGCTTGAGGATCGAGTAAAAAAGGCGGACGCTGTTATATCCACCGCTTGCGGTGTCGGCGTCCAGACTATGGCTGAGAAATACCCGGAAGCGAAAATAATCCCAGGGCTGAACACTACCTCGATGGGAATGCCGGTCGAGCAAGGGGTCTGGAAAGAATATTGCGGCGGTTGCGGGGATTGCGTGCTAGCTTTTACCGGAGGATTGTGCCCTGTGGCTCGGTGTGCCAAGAGTCTTTTAAACGGACCTTGCGGAGGGTCAAAAGACGGTATCTGCGAAATAGGTAGAGACACGGAATGCGTCTGGCAACTGATCTATGATCGACTTAAGGGTCAAGACAGGCTCGAACTAATAATGGGAAATGTATTGGCTAAAAACTGGGAGCCCGCTAGAGACGGTGGTCCAAGGCGTACCTTAAGAACGGATCTTTTGATAAGAGGTGAAAAAGATGAAGAGCAAAAGTAATCTTGAGAAGGTCTTATCGTCGAGAAAATTTGCGGTAACGGCAGAGCTTGGTCCACCAAAGAGTGCTGATGCCAACGTCGTCAGAACGAAAGCGGCTTATCTTAAGGGTGCCTGTGATGCCGTAAATATCACTGACTGCCAGACGGCGATAGTCAGGATGTCTTCGATCAGTGCAGGAGTGATCGCCTCTCAAGAAGGGCTCGAGCCGGTTATTCAGATGACTTGTAGAGATCGAAACCGTATTGGTATCCAAAGCGATCTGCTGGGAGCGGCAGCATTAGGGCTTCAAAACCTCCTCTGTCTTACCGGAGACCATCAATCTTTCGGGAACCATCCCCAGTCTAAAAATGTTCACGATCTGGACTCGATATCGCTTCTCGATATGGTGCGGAATATGAGAGATAAGAAAATATTTCAGTGTGCTGAAGAGATAGAGGTAGAGCCAAGGTTTTTTATTGGAGCCGCGGCTAGTCCTTTTTCCGATCCTTTAGAGTTCAGAGCTCTTCGACTTAAAAAGAAATATGATGCAGGAGCTGATTTTATTCAAACCCAGATCGTTTACAACTTGGAGAAGTTTTCACTGTGGATGAAGATGGTAAGAGAACTGGGATTAGAAAGAAACCTCTATATTCTAGCTGGGATAACCCCGCCTAAATCTGCAGGCATGCTTAAATATATGAAGAAATTCGTGCCCGGCCAAGATGTTCCCGATGAACTGATAAGTAGAATGGAGTCGGCAAAAGATCCCGAAGAAGAGGGTATAAAGGTAGCTGTAGAAATGATTGAAAAGGTAAGGCAGATCGAGGGAATAGCTGGTGTTCATATTATGGCTATCGAATGGGAAGAAGCTGTTAGCGAAATAGCAAACAGGGCTGGACTTCTGCCCCGTCCGATTGTTTAAAAAAGGTTGATGTAGAGATTACTTTTTAGTTACGGTTAACATCTTATCCGACTTTAGGAGTGTTACTCAATTGAAATTAGCGATTACCGGAAAAGGCGGTGTGGGAAAGACAACGCTTGCTTCCGCCCTCTCAAAGATATATTCGGAAAATGGGTATTCAGTCATCGCTGTCGACGTCGATCCAGATGCCAATTTTGCTGAGGCGCTGGGGTTTTCAGATGACGAGATCGACAATATTACTCCCATCTCCCACTTAAAAGAGCTTATTTCCGAGAGGACGGGGGCCGAAGTGGGTACGGTCGGCGGGATGTTCAGCCTTAATCCGAAAGTCGACGATGTCCCCGAGAGATTTGTCTTAAAGAAAGAAGATATTCGACTACTTGTAATGGGTACAGTTGAGGCCGGAGGTATCGGATGCATTTGTCCCGAGAGTGCTTTTGTCAGAAGGCTGCTTCAGCATCTTGTCATCGAACGGGATGAGGTCGTCATCTTGGACATGGAAGCCGGCATAGAGCATTTAGGACGGGCTACGGCAAAATATGTAGATGCCTTGTTAGTAGTCATCGAGCCCGGTAAACGAAGTTCACAGACTGCCAGGGCGATAAAGAAGCTGGCGGCTGAGATCGGGATTGAAAAAGTCTATGGTGTAATGAATAGATTTACGCAGAACGAGCAAGTCGAGATAATAAAAGCCACCATACCAGGCCTGCCTATTCTTGGTGTAATCGGCGACTATAATGATGTCAGAGCCGCCGATCTTAGTGGAAGTACCGTATGGTCTGTGGCGCCTGATTATATGAAAGATGTTACCGAAATTTGGCGTAAGTTAAAAAGCGCTTCTTGACCAAGCCAACCCTTACATCTATCATCTTGGCTTGTACGTTAAAAGCAACTTTTTAAGAAAGTCATCTGGTCAATTAGTCTGATTTTGCATTTTTAAGGAGGAAGAGATGTTAGTTGTTGGAGAGAAGATAAACGTTATTTCAATCGAGATTGGAAAAGCGATGAAGGAAAGAAACGCGGGACCGATCGTCGAGCTTGCCAAGGCTCAGATAAAGGGTGGGGCTGATATCCTCGATATAAATATCGGGCCTGCATCTAAGGAGGGTCATGAGCTCATGCCCTGGCTTGTCGAGACCATACAGGGGGCTATTGATTGCCGGCTCTCTCTTGATACTACTAATGTTTCAGCGATGGAAGAAGGGCTTAAAGTACATAAAGGTAAAGCTATGATCAACTCAGCCTCCGGTGAGGCAGAGCGGATGAATAACATGTTAGGCCTGGCGGGAAAATATAAAGCCGATGTGATCGGGCTGGCTATGACTGAGAAGGGCATCCCTGATGATTTAAATGAGAGGACGGCTATCGCGTACGAGATAGTGGCGGCCTGCGGAGAGCACGGGGTTCCGCTGGAAAATCTCTTTTTAGATCCATTGATCCTTCCGGTATCGGTAGCTCAAGATAAGGCTATGGAAGGCATTGAAGCGGTGCGGATGTTCCAGCAGTTAAACGATCCACCGCTAAATACGATCGTCGGACTTAGCAATATCTCTAACGGTACGCCCGACAAGACTAAGCCCATCCTTGATCGAGTATATCTAACCATGTTGATGGAGGCCGGACTTAGCGCCGCGATAATGGATCCTTTGGATAAAGATCTGGTGGCATGCGTTAGAGCAGTCAAGATTTTCCGTAATGAGATGCTCTACGCTCATTCATTTATGGACTGATGAAAACTACGGGTGACGGTCTAAGGATTACGAATAAAGTTAAAAAATAATACACGGCGTTAGCACGCAAAGATTCCGTTCTCTTTCTCTGCTCTCTCCAAAGTCATCGCGCTCTTAAAACCACTCTCAGCTTTCTGCTCTCTTTATCCTTACTCTTTTTCAGAAAAGGATCCTTTTTAGGATATCAAGCCGTCTAAACTCACGCGGATGGATAGTATTTGACAGTACGCCTGTTAGGCTATGAGCCAAAGTCTCATCATGCTCAGCTTTTCTTATCAAGTTATTTAGCCGTTTGTGGTTTGAGAGTAGTAAGCCTAACATGCGGGCCCAGCGGAAATATGAATAGTATTCTTTTCGCATCTGTCGGCTATATTGTCCAAGAGCTTTATCGATAGATGTATAACTATCAGTATTTCCTTCCAGCAATCGGCTAAGAAGCGCCGAACTTTCCATGGCGTGAGAGATGCCTTCACCATTAATGGGAGAGACAAGCCCGGCAGCGTCACCGACTATGGCTATACCGGGAAGGTGAAGAGGAACATTCCCAAAGCTCATTCGCATGACTGATCCCTGATGCTCATCACTGAATTTTCCTTTTTTTAGATCGATCGGTATTTTGGTAGTGTCTATGAAGTCTTTGAAGGCGCCTTTTAGATCAATCTTATCTTTTTTCATACCAAGGGAGCCAATACCGACGTTTGCTGATTTATTGCTTAACGGAAATATCCATCCATAACCTTTTGGCAGGGCGTCTGAGAAATAAATATTGACGCTGTTATCGAGCTCTTCATTAAAATCAGCATACCCTCGATAAGCGATCGCTTGGTTCTCTTTTTTAATATCGACAAGTCTTCTGGAGAGGGAGCCGGTGGATCCATCGGCCAAGATCATCAGATTGGCGCTGATATGAACTTCCTCTTTGTCAGCTTCACCCACGACGCCGAAGCCCCGACCCCTATCAAAGAGAAACGATTTTACTTTGAAGCCTTCTCTAAAAGTGGCGCCAACCTCCACGGCCCTGTCTACCAGGCTTTTATCAAAGACATCACGTCTTATCACATATCCATAAGGCGTTGGAAAGTCATATCCTGAAGTATCCGAGATGATTGTCTGGCCCGATTGCGAAATGAGTCGCATCCGCTCGATGCGAAAAAAATGATTTTCGTTTAGCCACTTGGAAAGCCCCATTTCTTCTAGCATAAGGACGGCCCTAGGGCCGATGCCGTCGCCACAGGGTTTGGAGCGGGGCATTCGATTTTTCTCTAGTAGTAAAACGTCTAGTCCAAGGCGAGAAAGAAAAAAAGCGGCTGAGCTTCCCGCAGGTCCTGCCCCGACAATGACTATGTCTCTCTTTTCCATTGAACCTTTCTTTTTAGACTTTAAAAAGAAAAAAACCTCCGTTTACAAGTGAAATTCAACCGCGAGTCCGAAATTTAAAAAAACTTTCCCCGTTTTTCTTGATTCGCCTAGGGCTTATTTGTATAATTACCGCTAAACATACTTTGAGATTGTAATCCTAATCGGTCAAACAGTAAATGGAAAACACATTTCTAGCAGTATGTCGTTGCGGTTATAGGTCCAAAACGGACTTGATGAAAAAGTCTTCAAGGTTTCTTAGATTAATTTTAATAATATTAATTATGCGGTTGTTTGTTGTTTATACAAACACAATTGATACAATATTATTTGACTGGTAAAGGTTTGGAGATAAAATTTTACCCTCATATTTAAATAATTTATACTCGATTATAATTTTTTTCATCATCGGTGTCGGCGTAGTCTTAGGCGGTTATTTTGCGGTTTGGATACTTGCTCCGTCTTCGAAGAGCAGGGAAAAGATCGAACCATACGAATGCGGCGAGATCATCACCGGTCATCCCTGGGTCCATGTCAACATGCGTTACTATATTTTTGCTATGTTGTTCTTAATATTCGACATCGAGACAGTTTTTCTCTTTCCTTGGGCAGTCATCTTTAAAGACCTTGGGATGTTTGGTCTGATCGAGATGTTGATATTTATCATCATTCTTGGTATCGGACTTGCCTATCCTTGGAAGAAAGGGGTGCTGGCTTGGGATTCCTCCATGAAAAAATAAAGCCGAATATCGTCACGGTCTCCGCTGACAAGCTGTTTAATTGGTCGAGGTTATCTTCTCTTTGGATGCTGTTTTTCGGAATCGCTTGTTGTGGGATCGAGGGCATGGCTGCGGGGGCTCCGCGCCTGGACTTTGATCGTTACGGAATAATTCCAAGAGCAACGCCTAGGCAAGCTGATTTTATTGTAGTTGCAGGCCCGGTAGTAAAGAAGATGGTACCGGTACTAAAGGTCTTGTGGGCGCAGATGCCGGAGCCAAAATACGCTATCAGTATGGGTTCTTGTGCGATTACCGGTGGTTGGTCGCGAGATTCATACAATGTTGTAAGGGGCGCTCATAAGGTAATCCCTATCGACGTACATGTGCCTGGATGCCACCCGAGACCGGAAGGCCTTCTCTACGGAATACTTCTTTTGCAAGAGAAGATCCGTCAAGAGTCATACACGAAATACAATCCGAAACTCGCTTTAAATGGAAATGGAAACTCACCGGAAAAGTCGCCGATAATCGTTCCAGAAGATGTGACAATAGATCAAATAGTAGATAAAGCCGAAAGCATGGAATGAATATGGCAACGTCTGAAATAACCTTGGAACTAGTCGATAGGCTTGTCGAGAAATTTCCCGAGACTGTTAAAAATAAATACTTGGATTGGCATACGCTGATCGTAAGAAGAGAAGATATTATCGAGTTGTGTGAGATGCTAAAGTCTGACGGCGAATTTGAATTCAACTTTCTTACTGATTTATCAGGCGTCGACTATCTCGAGTATATGGAAGTGGTCTACCATTTGTACTCCTATGAACTACAGCACAAACTTTGTCTAAAAGTAAGGGTAAAACCCGATGATCTTCTGATACCTTCAGTCACTTCCCTTTGGTCTACCGCTGATTGGCATGAGCGCGAAGCGTATGACCTGTTTGGGATCGTTTTTGAAGGACACCCCAACCTTAAGAGAATACTTTGCGCTGAAGATTTTCCAGGGCATGCTTTTCGGAAAGATTTTCCGCTTGAAAACGATGAAGAGTATCTACTTCGGGATGAAAAGACAGCGGAAGACTATGGAATATCCGAAGATCTGCCAAGCTAAAGAGATATAAAAGGTTAATAAATGCCGGATCTTAGAACAGAGACTTTAAGAGTAAATTTTGGCCCCCAGCACCCTAGTACGCACGGGGTTCTTTATTTGATCGTCGATCTTGATGGCGAGATAATCGTTAATGTCGAGCCGGTGATCGGATATCTCCACCGCGGCATGGAGAAGATTTTTGAATTCAGAAACTACTCGCAGTGTATTGCCATCATGGATAGATCCGATTACATGAGCGCCTTCTTTAACGAGATGGCATTTATCTATCCAGTCGAGGAATTGATGGAGGTAGATGTACCAAAGCGCGGCGAGTACCTTAGAGTCATAATGATGGAACTTAACCGGATCGCCAGCCACTTATTGTTTTACGGAGCGTACGGGATGGATCTGGGAGCGGTAACCCCATTTTTATACTGTTGGCGAGAGCGTGAGAAAGTCATGGATCTTTTTGAGATCGCTGCCGGATATAGGTTGCATCCTAATTATTTTAGAGTGGGAGGCGTCAAAGAGGACGTGACAGATGAGTTTCTTGAAGGGACGATGCAATTTGTAAAAGAACTTCCGACGTGGCTGGAAGAGTACGAGACCCTTCTTAGTTATAACGAGATCTTTAATCTGAGGACGCGTAATGTCGGCAAGATGACAAAAGAGTGGGCGATAAACCTGGGAGTCACCGGACCAGTTCTCCGGGCAACTGGGATCAGGTGGGACCTTAGAAAGACAGACCCATACTCAGCCTATGATGATTTTGATTTTGATATTCCTGTCGGTACGCACGGGGATTGTTTTGATGCATACCGTATCAGGGTGCTCGAGATGTTGCAGTCCGCAAGGATAATCGAACAGGCTCTAAACAATCTGCCTGGTGGTCCGGTCAGGGCTAAGACAAAGCTAAATGTGAGTCCACCAAAGGGCGAAGCATACGCCCGCATAGAATCACCTAGAGGTGAGCTTGCCTGTTATATTGTAAGCGACGGAACACAAAAGCCTTATAGAGCCAAAGTCAGGGCTCCTTCATTTGTAAATCTTATGGCGGTCCCACCGCTTTTAAAGGGTCATCTGATAGCGGACGCAATCGCGCTTTTCGGCATTTTTGAGCCGGTAATGGGAGAGGTCGATAGATGATTTTTTTCAGCAGAATATCTTACTTAACGGATAGTCGATGAACGACGTCATATTCATGGTCTTGAGGGGTCTGATAGCCCTAGCTATAGGGCTTGTGAATGTAATAATCTATTTATACGTGGAGCGAAAAGTCTTTGCCGATATTCACGTTCGGCTCGGACCTATGCGAGTCGGTAAGCATGGAATACTTCAACCTATTGCCGATGCTCTAAAGCTGCTTTTAAAGGAAGATATTATCCCGTCTAAGGCCGACCGGATGTTGTTTGTCCTTGCTCCGGTGATCGTATTTGCCCCATCTATCATGATATATATGGTGATACCGCTTACCGACAATGTAGTTGCAAACGATCTTAATATCGGTATTTTTTATATATTTGGGGTACTGACTATCGTCCCCATCGGTGTTTTAATTGCAGGCTGGGCATCGTATAGTAAGTATTCACTCTTAGGCGGTCTGCGCGCCGCCGCTCAACAGATAAGCTATGAGATACCTCTTTTACTCTCTGTTCTTGGTGTGATCATGATAACCGGCTCGATGGATCTTAGAACTATTGTTGGCCAACAATCCGGCAGCCTTGTCTCTATCGGAAACATCGGTATTATTCCCAATTGGTTTATCTTTCTTCAACCACTTGGTTTCATAATTTATTTTATTACATTATTAGCTGATCAATTTAGAGTCCCATTTGATATCCCCGAGGCAGAATCTGAATTGGTTCAAGGGTATCAAACGGAATATAGTTCAATGAAATTCGGATTTCTTCAGTTGGCTGAGTACTCAAATGTATTAGTACTCTCAGCTGTCGGGGTACTTTTATTTTTTGGTGGTTGGAATGGGCCGGTTCTACCGCCTATCGTCTGGTTTTTTATCAAGGTCTGGATAGGCATACTAGTAGTGACATGGATTAGGATGACCCTTCCAAGAGTAAGGGTCGACCAGTTGATGACCTTTGGTTGGAAACTTTTACTACCACTTACTTTGGCTAATATCGCTTTAACAGGTTTTTTGCAACTTTATTTTGCGTAAAGGAAGATAGTAGATGCTTGGTATTTTTAAGGGAATGGGAGTAACTTTTAAGAACGTCTTTCGTCGTTCCGTTACTCTTCAGTACCCAACTGAAAAACGAGATGATATCGCTGATCGTTTCCGGGGCGAGCTGAAACTCCATCGCATGATGGGTGTTGATGATGTCGACCGCGTAGAGACGCGAAAGATGCCACCATGTATGGCAGCATGCCCGTCGAATATGAAGATCAGAGAGTATGTCGGATTAATTTCGGAGGGTAAATATATTGAAGCTGTTCAGGTGATGAAAGAGGACAATCCATTGATCTTAGTCTGTGGGCGTGTCTGTCCTCATCCCTGTGAGGAAAACTGCAGACGCGGTGATAAAGATGAATCCGTGGCTATCAATAACTTAAAGAGATTTGCGGCTGATTATGATTTCAGACTTTATAAAGAAGGAAAGATCAAGATAGAGGAGACTGAGAAGACGAAGTCTCAGAAAGTAGCTATTGTCGGTGCCGGTCCTGCCGGTCTTACCTGCGCTTACTATCTTGCTCAAATGGGTTACCAGACAACAATATTTGAGCGGCTGCCTGTTGCCGGTGGGATGCTCCGAGTTGGAATCCCAGCATATCGATTACCTTATGATATCTTGCAAGCGGAGGTCGATCAGATATTGGCTCTCGGAGTAGAGCTGAAATTGAATACCTCGATCGATAGTCTGGATGATCTTTTTAAAGACGGTTTCGACGCAGTCTTTTTGGGGGTCGGTGCTCACAGGCCGATAAAACTTGGTATTGAAGGCGAAGATCTGGAGGGTGTCGTTCCCGGAGAAGGGTTTCTCGCTGACGTTGCTCTTGAGAAAGAATATAAAAAAGGTAAAAATGTCGCTGTGATCGGCGGCGGTAATACGGCGATCGATTGTGCCCGGGTCTCGGTTCGCGAGGGAGCGGATAACGTATACATTTTATATAGAAGAAGTCTTCAGGAGATGCCCGCTCACGAAGTAGAGGTTGAGGATGCTCTAGCCGAAGGGATCGACATCCAATACCTGGTCTCACCCACTAAAATCATCGGTAAAGATGGTAAAGTAGTCGGTATCGAATGTTTGAGGAATGAACTGGGAGAAAAGGATGCCCAAGGAAGAAGGCGGCCGGTACCGGTAGAGGGAAGCGAATTTATATTAGAGGTCGATACGATCATGTCGGCGATCTCCCGTGTTCCGGAGATAGATTGGCTGGAGCCGACTGAAGTAGAGGTCCATACTAAATGGGGAACAATTGAGACCGATCCGTTAACGGGAGAGACATCGATGCCCAATGTGTATGCCGCAGGAGATGTTAGTCTGGGAGCGGACATCGCCATAGCGGCAATTGGCGGAGGCAAGAGAGCGGCGATAACAATCGATGCCGCCTTTAGAGGAATTGATGTTAAAGAGGCTCACAGACGAGGTACGATACCGGCAATGGTCAAAGCGGAATATTTGGACGAATCTAGGGGCAAGATGCCCAAACTTCCGGGGAGTAAAAGAAAGTCAAACTATGACGAAGTTGATCTAGGCCTTCCGAAGGAACAAGCTTTAATCGATGCCAAGCGTTGTCTTTCGTGTGAGACCAATACTTGTATAGGTTGTAATATTTGCGCCGAGTCATGTCCTTCAGAAGCTATTAAGATAGTAGCTGGACAAGTTCAAACAGGCGAGCGAAGAAAAGTGGAAAGTTGGGATCTGGACATCGGTCGCTGTATATTTTGTGGAATCTGTGTAGAAGCTTGTCCGACCAGGACACTTCATCATACTTTAAAATATGAGCTTGCCGAGAGACATGTTGCTGATTTTATAAAAGACAAAGAATATTTGCTCCGGTCCGCAGATCTTATTGAGCAAGAAGGCTGGACTGATAAGCATAAACATATACCATCGGCGCAGAAGCTATGGGATAGTGGCAGACCGAAAGTAAAAGATGACGCTCTAAAGAAAGAAGAGAGCGATAAAGAGTATACTACCGATTCTTCTTTAAGAGAGTAGTTAAGCTGATGCAAAACATACTTTTTTACATAATTGCAGTGATAATGTTAGTAGCTTGTTGGCGTGTGGCTACGACTAAGAATCTTATTCATACGGTATTGGCAGCCTTTATAGTTTTGATGAGCACCGCAGCCATATTTTTTATGCTTAACGCCGAGTTTCTTGGGGTGGTACAGATACTTATCTATGCCGGCGCGATCACGATAATGGTCTTATTTGTAGTCATGCTTACGACCGCCGGCCCAAGATATGAAGTTACCCACGATAAAAAGATCAAACCCAGTATGTACCTTTCAACGATTGTGGTTTTTGCCACTTTAGTATTTCTTGTATCCAACATTCAATGGCCGATGGGAACGACGGTTCTTCAATTGGAAGATGTGACTGAGACCTTGGCGACAAAGATATTCTTAGAATATCTGCTTCCTTTTGAGATCGCCTCGATACTTTTGTTAGTCGCTCTAGTCGGCGCAGTCGTTTTGGCGAGGAAGGAATAGCATGGATACAAGTCTAAGTCAGATGTTAATATTGGCGGCCGGTGTTTTTTCGATAGGGTTGCTTGGGGCGCTTACGCGAAAGAGCGTTATCATCGTTGTTATGTGTATAGAGCTGATGTTCAATGCCGTAAATATTAATTTGGTCGCTTTTGCTTTCTACTCTGGTCTTGAGGCGATAAGGGGCCAGGTTTTTGCGATATTCATAATGGTAGTCTCGGCTTGCGAGATGGGGCTAGCTATGGCGATTGCGATACTAATGTATAGGAACAAAGGAACGGTAGAAGTAAATAAAGCTAACCTGATGAAATGGTAGACAGTAAGCTGAAGCGAGTTGATTCTATGAAAATTAAAAAGGATGTTGACGCTTGAGTTTTATCAACGCTCATATATTAACGCTCATTACTTTTATTCCGCTTGTCGGGACGGCGATCATTATCGCTACTCCAAAGAACAAAGAGCTGGCTATAAAAGTGATAGCATTGATAGCAACCGGACTGGTCCTTCTGGGCTCGGTTTATCTATTCTTTATCTTCGATTTTAGCGAACCCGGATTTCAATTTAGCGAGAAATATAAGTGGATTGAGGCGATAGATGCCAATTATTTTATGGCGGTGGATGGAATATCCCTTCCGCTGATAATAGTGACGGCGCTGCTAACTTTTGTCTGCATTCCAGTTTCTTGGAATTACGAAAGAGTAAAGGAGTACTTCGGTCTTTTGCTATTTCTCGAGGTAGGGATGATCGGGGTCTTTATGGCTTTAGACTTCATTCTTTTCTATGTATTTTGGGAGCTAGTACTGATACCGATGTATTTTTTAATTGGCATTTGGGGAGGACCAAGAAAAGAGTATGCCGCTATTAAGTTTTTTCTCTTCACTCTTGCCGGTGGTATATTTATGCTCGCCGCTATCTTGGCGATCTTTTTCTATTCGGGTATGCACACATTTGATATGTTGAAGCTGGCAGACGCCAACCTGCCGATAGCAGTTGAAAAACTTGCCTTTTTAGGATTTTTTCTCGCTTTTGGTGTCAAGGTTCCCATCATTCCTTTCCATACCTGGCTTCCAGATGCTCACGTAGAGGCGCCAACAGCAATCAGTGTTTTGCTAGCGGGGGTTCTTCTTAAAATGGGCACCTATGGATTTCTTAGGGTCGGGCTGCAAGTGGTTACGGATGGGATGCGGGCGTTCATCTTGTTGGTCGCGATTATCGGGGTCATCAGCATTATCTATGGCGCGCTTAACGCAATGGTCCAGAAAGATTTGAAAAAAATGGTTGCCTATTCAAGTATCAGCCATATGGGTTTTGTGATGCTTGGAATCGCTTCGATGTCGGTTATCGGACTGACCGGCGCGGTTCTTTATATGTTTAATCACGGGATGATTACCGGGATGCTCTTTATTACTGTCGGCCTTATTTATGATAGGACACATACTAGAATGATAGAGGATATAAAAGGGATATATATCAGCGTTCCTATAATTGCCGGTATATGGACTTTTATATCTTTTGCCTCTCTGGGGCTTCCTACTCTAAGCGGTTTTGTCAGCGAGTTTTATGTACTTTCGGGGAGTTTCCCCGTATACCGCGTCCTTTCAAGTATTGCCGCTGTCGGCCTGATTATAACTGCCGGCTTTTTCATATGGACAATCAGACGAATAAGTTTTGGTACTACCGATGAGAAGTTTAAAATGTTCGACGCGACCCCAAGAGAGATCTTTTACGTAGCACCGCTGCTTATATTGATCCTGATCATGGGGATCTACCCGGCGATGATGTTAGATATTATCAATCCTACTGTAATTCAAGTCGTAGCGACTCTGGGAGGGGCGTAAATTGTCGATAGATATTAATTACGTCTTCTTAGCACCGGAGCTTGTAGTCTTAGTAGGTGGGCTGATGGTCCTTCTTTTCGATCTCTATTTTTGGAGAGACAAGAATGTGCCTCTGGCTGTTCTTACCATCGCTACCCTTCTGATCGCTGCAGGGCTGACGCTTTGGATCAGCGGCGAAGAAGGGACAACGGCGGCGAATATGCTAATTGTCGATCCCATGAGTATATTTTTTAAGATGGTGATATTGGTATCGACGATCCTGATCGTGATGTTATCGATAAATTATATCGATCAATTAAAGACGGTCAGTCTGGGAGAGTACTATGCGCTAATATTATTCGCATCAGCGGGAGCCATGTATATGGCAGCTACAGCAGACCTTATTATGCTATATATAGCCTTAGAGCTTACCAGTCTTGGATCTTATATCTTGGCTGGCTATAGGAAATTTGATCCAAAATCCAATGAAGCCATCCTTAAATATTTTCTACTCGGGCTGATCGCCTCCGCGATGATGCTTTACGGTTTTTCATTTATATACGGATTTACCGGCCACACTCAACTTGCCAGTATTTCAAGTTCTTTGACTGCTCCCGGTAGCCAGGTCGTTAGCAGCGTTAATTTCGCCATGATGGCAGGGGTAATACTGGCTTTAGTGGCCTTCTATTTTAAGATAGCAGCGGTACCGTTTCATCAGTGGGTACCCGATGTTTATGAAGGGGCGCCTACACCGATCACCGCTTATCTGTCAGTGATTCCAAAGGCGGCGGCCTTCGCTGTAATGGCAAGACTTTTATATGTGGGATTTCCCGCATTTGTCGATCAGTGGAAGATCTTATTTATTGTTCTCTCGATCATGACGATGTTCGTCGGTAATCTCGCGGCGCTGCTCCAGACAAATATTAAACGTTTGCTCGGTTATTCATCGATCGCTCATGCCGGCTATATCATTATGGGTTTTGCTGTCGTTTCAGAGCGGGCGTTATCTGGGATACTAGTATATGTGGCGCTCTACATATTTTTTAATATCGGCGCCTTTGCCATTGTAACCGCTCTTTCCGATTCGGGAAACAGCGATACGCTTGAGGATTATAATGGCCTAGCCAAACGTTCGCCATTTTTGGCGCTTACCATGTTTATATTTCTTATAGCTCTTGCCGGGCTGCCGCCGACAGCAGGCTTTTGGGGCAAGGCACTGATTTTTTGGGCGGCAATTGAAGGGGGTCTCTGGTGGCTTGCGGTCATCGGCCTAATAAATACTGTTATATCGATCTACTATTATATTAATATCGCAAGACACATGTATATTGTGGAACCGGCAGCAGCCGAGGATATAAAGACGCCGTCGATGTTTAGGGCTGTCATCTGGATCACCGTGATCGGAACTGTTTTATTCGGAGTTCTTCCTGGCACTATAATCGAAATATCCAAGACCGTCGTAAAGGGGTTTGGTGCTTTATGAGTAGTGATTTGATAGTTCTTATACCGATCCTGATACCACTCGTAGGAGCTTTTTTGGTCTGGGGGATCGGAAGAGTCAAAGAGGATGCAGGAGCGATTGCGACTGCTGTCATCTCCGGACTGACCTTAGTAAGTGTTGGATGGATATATTCTGTTGTAAACAATACGGAAGCAATATCTTTAAAACTAGACGTCGGTATTCCCAATATCCCGCTATTTTTTAGAGCCGATTCACTGGGTCTATTTTTATCCTTGGTCACCTGTTTTGTCTGGGTGCTGGCATCGATCTATGCTATCGAGTATATCGGTAAGCGAAAGACCCTTTTTAATGTATTCTTACTTTTTTCATTATATGGGATGCTTGGCATTAATCTTACAGGCAATCTCTACAGCCTGCTTCTTTTCTTTGAGTTCTTTTCAGTAGCCTCGGCTGTTCTTGTTATGCACGAAGGGACAAAACAGGCGATGCGTGCCGGCTTTCAATACTTGTTCATGTCTATAGTGGGAAGCGTAGCGGTTATCTTCGCGGTCGCTATCATCTGGTGGCTTACGGGTACTACCGATCTTACCGGGACTGGAATAGAAGGCCTTACAAACGGTCCGCTTGGAATCGCTTTATTTTGGCTGCTGATCCTTGGATTTGCTATTAAAGCGGGAATGTTTCCTGTTCATGTCTGGCTCCCGGTGGCTCACCCGATAGCACCATCACCTGCTAGCGCCTTGCTTTCCGGCGTCATGATAAAGGCCGGAGCTTACGGTATGATAAGAATAGTCTATGGAATTTTTGGAATCGATGTAGTAAGCAACGTCTTTATGATAAAGACTCTAATGGTGCTAGCTGTCATAACGATGATACTTGGTTCGGTGCTGGCGCTCACTCAGACGGAGATCAAACGGCTTCTTGCTTATTCATCGGTAGCTCAGATAGGTTACGTCATACTCGGCATAACGCTTTTAAATGTGAATGGTTTTGCCGGGGGTGTCCTGCACATCTTTAACCATGCACTAATGAAGGGGGCCTTATTTCTTGCGGCTGGAGCCGTTATCCATCAGACGGGACTCCGAGAGATAAAGGATTTTAAGGGACTTGGAAAGAGGATGCCGCTGACAATGGCCGCTTTTACGATGGCCGCTCTGTCGATGATCGGTGTACCTCCTTTTATAGGATTCTTCTCCAAATGGTTGCTTGGACTCGGTGCTTTAGATGCCGGCTCGCTCGGTCTTATAACACCTTTTTATGCATATGTGATCGTTGGCGCTATCGTTCTAAGTGGTCTTTTAAATATTGTTTATTATGGTCCAATTCTTATGAATGGATGGTTTCGAGATCCGGAAGGCGAGATTAGTCCGCCTCACGCGCACCCGCAGCCCGTACTGGCAACGGACGGTGGCCATGTGGTGGATGACGACGTTCATGGACACGGGGATGAGGAAAAGGTAAAAGTCGATCAAGTCGAGCCATCATGGGTGATGTCTGTGCCGACGTTGACCCTTGCGCTCGGTACTTTAGTCTTCGGGTTTTATATCCATCTGCCCATGCGTTTAGTAGAGAATGTAATCGGCATGTATTTGAGGGGTTAACGTGGAAGTTCAGTCATTTCTACCCATTATACCGATAATCGTTGCCGGAGTGGCCGGCATTCTGACGTTTGTAAACGGCGATAAGACTTTTTGGAGAAATCTTTACGGAACTGTTGCCAGCGTTATTGCTTTTGTTTCTATCGCTTCGATGCTGCCGGGCGTTTTAGACGGTATAGCCTATAACTTTAAAGTAGTTGATCTGATTCCCGGGCTAAGTATAAATTTCCGAGTTGATTCCTTGGGAATGATGTTTGGTATCGTGTCATCCTCTATGTGGGTCTTGGTAAATATTTATACGATCGGTTATATGGAGCACGAGGGCAACAAGCAGAGATTTTTCGCCTTCTTCTCGCTTAGCCTTTTTAGCGCTTTTGGGATAGCGTTTTCGGAAAATCTTTTTACTTTTTTCTTATTTTATGAATTTCTATCCTTGGCTACTTATCCTCTGGTGATTCATTCTGGCACTGAGGAAGCGATGAAAGCGGGAAGTCGATATCTTATATATACTTTGGGCGGTGGCGGTTTTTTTCTAGCGGCCATAGTAATAACATATGTAATTACTGGCGGTAATATTACTTTAAGCCAGCCCGGACTATTTACACTGGCAAATGGAGAATTGCTTCTAAAGGTCCTTTTCTTCATTTATTTAATCGGGGTTTCGGTAAAAGCAGCGGTTATGCCGCTCCATCTCTGGCTGCCTTCGGCGATGGTCGCGCCTACACCCGTTTCAACATTGCTCCACGCTGTTGCCGTCGTTAAAGCCGGTGCTTTTGGCGTGCTGCGTCTTATCTATAACATATACGGTGTCGATCTATTAGAAGTATTGGGTGTGAATTTAATACTAGCTTTTTTCGCCGGAGTCACCATTATTGTGGCGTCGACTATTGCCATTCGACAAGATAATTTAAAAAGGCGGTTGGCGTATTCAACCGTCAGCCAACTTTCCTATATCGTTTTAGGTGCGGCGCTCTTATCGCCTGCGGCCGCGATCGGGGCGATGGTACACATTGCTAATCATGCTTTTACCAAGGGGACATTATTTATGTGTGCCGGCATAATCGCCGAGGAGACTGGTAAAAAAAATATCAGTGAACTTGGTGGTATGGGCAAACGTTTGCCGCTGACTATGGCGGCTTTTTCAATAGGCGCAATGGGCATGATCGGCATGCCCCCATTGGCGGGTTTTATGAGCAAATGGTATTTAGGTATCGGAGCTGGAGAAGTGCAGCAAACGATTTTCATGATGGTATTAGTTGCTAGCTCGATATTAAATGCGATCTATTTCTTACCAATTTTGTATAAAGCTTATTTTGAAAAAGCTGAAACCACTCTCACGCCGTCAAAAGGACAGCTTGAAACTGTGCCGACCATGTTGGTACCGATTATGGCAACGGCCACTATATCAATAATATTGGGTGTTTTTGCCACGGCGCCGGGGTTGCCTTTGTCTGTAGCTCAGAGAGCTACGGCGGTTCTTGTGGGAGGTAGTTAATGAAGAGATTACTTTTTTTGTTAATGATAATTTTAATAATAAATATATTATCTTCGATGGCGCTGGCGTCTGAATCTGGTGATTCGAGACGCATCGATACCAGCAATGTATTAGAAGCTAGTGTTGCTGAAGACCACGAGGAACCGGGTATGGCGGAGGCTGAGGGAGAAGAAGCTCACGAAGAAGAGCATCATCCGGTCTGGATGTTCACCGGATGGCAAACAGTTTTTACAATTATTGCTGTCGGTTATTTTGCGATGACGATAATGCTGCTGCCTCGTATTATGGCCAAAGACGAGGAGGGACATCACTGATGCCGGCAATTTTACCAGCACTGATATTCTTAGGAGGTTCCGTTCTGGTTCCAGTATTAAAGGGACGGATAAGGCAGATATATTTAATTGCCCTCGGTTTATTCGGTCTAATAGACGTTCTGCTTCTTAACATACAAACAAGTTGGAAAGCAGATTTTATCGGATTTGAGGTCGTTTTTCTAAATGCCGACAGGATCAGTTTATTTGTCGGCTATATCTTTGTAATCATCGGCTTTTTTGCCATTCTTTACACTTTACGCGTAAATGAGACGTGGCATCACTTATTGGCTCTTTGGTATGTTGGAAGTTCACTTGGCGCGGTATTTGCCGGTGACTTGTTAACCTTTTATCTCTTCTGGGAAATAATGGCTATTGCCTCTGCCGGACTGATCTTCTTAAAAGACAGTGATCAAGCACGGGGTGCCGGTTATCGTTATCTACTCATGCATCTGATCGGCGGCGCTATATTGATCGGCGGTATTTTTATTCATTTTATGCAAACACAATCCCTCGCCATTGGCCCGATGGCAGCCGGCTCTGCTTTCGCATTGGTTTTATTTGGGGTAGGTATGAACGCGGCTTTTGTGCTTATTCATACTTGGCTACCTGATTCTTATCCCAGCGCTCCTTTTACTGCCAGCGTATTTATGTCGGTCTACACAACCAAAACAGCGGTATACGCTCTAGTACGGTTTGCGCCGGGTTGGGATTTTGTTGCTTATATGGGAGCGGCAATGGCGGTTTTTGGTGTTACTATGGCTCTCGTTCAAGGAAATGCGCGTAAACTACTCTCTTATCACATAGTCAGCCAGGTTGGATACATGGTCGCGGCTATTGGTCTAGGCGGTGCTTTAGGAATAGATGGTGGCTTATTCCATCTCTTCAACCATATCCTATATAAAGCTCTTCTTTTCATGACTATAGGCGCATTAATCTATCGACTTGGCACTGATGAATTAACTGAGTTGGGTGGCGTTTGGAGAAAGATGCCGTTTACCACTATCGCAGCTATTGTGGCTTCTCTATCTATTTCCGGAGCACCTCTTTTTAATGGATTTGTCAGTAAAGCTTTGATCTTTCAGGCAGCCGAGAGCAATCTACTTATTGAGATGATGTTAGAGTTGGCCGCAGTCGGTACTTTTCTATCCTTCTTAAAGTTCACCTACTTCGGGTTTTTGAGGCCGAATAAGAAGAATGAGGCAATAGCTAAAGAAGTGCCGCTAAATATGACTCTTGCTATGGGGGGAACCGCTTTTCTTTGCGTGGCAATAGGTGTAGCACCCCAGTACATAGTCAATTATTTACCATTTGCTTTACCAGCGGCGGAGACTAATTTTTATACCTTTGCCAGAGTTTTTGGTGTATCTCAGATCGGTATAATGTCTACAATACTTTTTGCTGTGGCGCTTACCATGTTTACACCTCACAGACGTCTTACTTTCGATTTTGACTGGTTTTACATCCAGGCGGGACGTGGCCTCCAGGTAGTGGCTGAAGGTGTTAATAGGATTAATAGAGGCTTTGAGGAATCAACCACCGCAGTATGGGACGCTGTTGCCTGGCTGAGGAAGCCGGTAGCTCGCGTAAATTTCTTTGTAAACCGATTAACATTTGCCTTCTTGGTCGATATGTGGCTATATAGGCAGGTTACCCCCACTGTAAAGGAACAAAGAGAAGAAGATAGCCTTGAAGCCGAGGAAGGATCTTCAGTGGAAAAGAGTAATTTAGATGGTAGTGGTAGCCGATTTATCGATTCATCAATAACGCTAGTTGCGGCAATCGGAGAGAGGGTATCGAAATTTTCGGGATTATTTGATAAGTATGTAATTGATGGAATAGTAAACGGAGTCGGTTGGGTCACGTTAAGAGCGGGTAAGAGACTACGTCGGTTGCAGACAGGCGACGTTCAAACATATGGTTATGTTATGGTAGCGGGAGCTGTCGTAATAATCTTCGTTTTTGGCCTAGCTTTCTTTGACGTCTTCAACACTCTTTGATGTTAAGGATAGCCTCTCTAAGTAGTGGCAGTTGCGGAAATGCGATCTTACTGAGTACTTCAAGAACTAATATTTTAATAGATGCTGGTCTACCCATTTCTTATATCGATAAGAGTCTTCGAAAGTTAGACAAGCGATTAGATCAGATGGATGCCATCCTGATCACTCACGAACACAGTGATCACGTATCTTCGCTCGAAATGATCTCCAAAAAGATCGATATCCCTATCTATGTAAATTTCGAGGTGATAGACAGGCTTCCCAAAAAATTCAAAGAGATGAATTTACGTGTCTTTCCCGAGAACGATTATTTTAGATTAGCCGACCTTGATATTTATTCTGTTTCGACCTCTCACGATTCAATGTCTTCAGTAGGGTTCTGTTTTTACAATAACGACCATAAGGCCGCTATCATTACTGATCTTGGAATAGTAAGTGATTTGGTGATCAGCGCCCTTATCGGCTATGATGCTATGCTGATAGAATCCAACCACGATCTGGAGATGCTTCAAAAAGGTGGTTATCCGCCATTCTTAAAGAAAAGGGTACAAGGCGCTAGAGGCCATCTTTCTAATGATGATGCGGCAGAGGCTATAATCGCACTTACAACTGGAAGAGAGCAAAAAGTCCTGCTCGGGCACCTCAGCCAGGAAAACAATACCCCGTCAAAAGCTCTTGATACTGTAGCGAGCAGACTAAAGCGATCTAAGATCGACTCGATCGATCTTAAGGTGGCTCCAAGAAGAGAAATAAGTTCCGTCATCTCTCTTTCATAAATCCTTTCCATTCTTTCACCCCTAAATATTTTCTGATATAAAAAAATAATTTTTGGGAAGTAATATTATGCGATTTTCTATTGGGGAGTCTTAATTGGATGACTTAGAAAATTATGGTGAAGACGAATATTCATATACGGACCGTCTTAGAAGAAATTATCTTTTAACGGCGGTCATAAGTTTTTTTCTAGGAATAGTTGTTTCTTATTTTGCCGCCGAATCTCTTTTGGGAGTCGATACGAGCGATGTTCTTAACAGCCATAATACTCCAAAAATAAACGAGACAGATAGTTCGGAAAAATTAATAGTTGAAGGCTCAGTAATTAACGTTGCAAAAAAAGTTAAGCCATCCGTTGTAAATATCCAGACTGAACAAAAGGTTCCCGCGAGCAAGAAAAATCAAAACGTTGATGGGGTCGGTTCGGGGATTATTATCAGAAAAGACGGATATATCATTACTAATGAGCACGTTGTCGCTCATGCGAAAAAGATCATCGTAAATTTTAAGGGTGAGAAAAAGAAAGCGCATATTATCGGCTCTGATAAGGCGACCGATATTGCTGTAATAAAAGTAGATAAGAACAATCTTACCGTACCGGAATTTGCCCAGGAGAGTCGGGTAAAAGTCGGGGAACTGGCAGTGGCCATCGGCAGCCCTTTTGGTTTTCAAAGGAGCGTAACTGCGGGCGTCGTAAGTGCTTTGGACCGAAATGTCACTGTAAACGACGAATTCGTCTCACCAAGGACGTACTCTGATTTGATCCAGACAGACGCTGCTATCAATCCAGGGAATAGTGGCGGAGCTTTATCCAATAAAGAGGGTGAGATCATTGGCATGAATAGCCTCATATATAGTAATACCGGCGTTTCGCAAGGAATCGGATTTGCGATTCCCATTTCTAAAGCGAAAAAAATTGCTACAGAGATCATAGAAAAAGGAGATGTAAGCCGCCCCTTCTTGGGGGTGCTAGGCAAGGGACAAAGTCAAGAGCAGTCTGATGACGAAGGTGCTAGCGAAAGTGGTGTATTTATTAAAAAAGTGATGAAGAATAGTCCAGCTGAAATTGGCGGCCTTTTAAAGGGGGATGTTATTACCAAGGTCGATGAGGAGAGCGTTTCCTCCATCGAGGACCTTATAGGCGCTATCAGCTCAAAGTCGGTTGGAGATAAGGTCACGATTACAATTATTAGAAAGGATAAAAATAAATCGTTCGTCATCGAGCTTCAAGAAAAGGATTAATCTTGAAACCTCCATCATGATCGGTAAAGAATAGCGAAAAGGGAAGCTGCCTAATGATAGAAAAGGAATTGAAAGAATTTATCAACAAATATATTGGATCACTTCTTGAGTGGGATCTCGTATTGCACATTTATAATAATGAAATGATCTTGAAAGACAAGGAGTTTGCCCAGCTTTTCGGATATTCCGAAATAGAGATAAAGGATGCGTTAAAAAAATTAACGAATGACGGCCTAATACGGACAGACTCCTCGGTGGGCAAGGGATCTGTCATTCCACCTGAGCTGGGTGCAAAAGTCGCAACCTTGATCGACGTCCTTGATCATCGAAGACAAAGAATGGCAATTCTGTCGAGCGTTTTACAAAACGAACATACCTTTTTTTAGTTCTCTCTACGATTTTTTAGTATTCGAATATATACTGCATAGTTCCTTCTTTTTTGGTATAAAGATAGGACATCTTCTGTGAAAGGCATCAGAATCAAAAATAAGATAATCGATCTCATCAACGGATCAGTAGATGATCTAAGAAAGAGTGGCAAAATAGAATGGGAAGGCTCGCTTGAGATTGAGCTAGAACAGCCAAAAGATAAAGCCCATGGAGATTGGTCTACAAATTCTGCTCTTATCATCGCTTCCAAGCTTAAGAAAAATCCGCGCGAGATCGCCGAGATCATAGCAGGTGATCTAAGCGAATCAGAGCTTTTTAAAAAAATCGAGATTGCCGGGCCAGGATTTATCAATTTCTGGTTAAGCGAGAGTTCTCTATACGATTCCTTAAAGGAGATTTGCGTAAAAAAAGAGAGGTACGGCCATGTTGCAGACGAGAAGACTGGTAAGATACAGGTAGAATTTGTAAGCGCTAATCCCGTAGGTCCGATGCATGTAGGTCATGGACGATGGGCTGCCGTTGGAGATTCTCTCGTAAGACTACTTCGGGCCGCTGGCTACAATGTTGAGAGCGAGTTTTACATAAATGACTTTGGTAATCAGATGAAAATTTTTGGCCACTCAGTTGCTGCTCGATACCAGGAAGGACTTGGAAGGGAAATCGAATTTCCAGACGAAGGCTATCAAGGGCATTATGTTAAAGAGATAGCGAAGGAAATCATCGATAAAGATGGCGACCGTTTTCTCGATATGTCTATTGAAGAACAAGCGGAGATATTTTTAGAACGTGCTTACCATCAAGTCTTGGATCATCTGAAATCGATTCTAAATGGCATGGACGTCCACTTCGATAAATGGTTTTCAGAGCGCGAACTTCACAATTCAGGTTATATGGAGAAAACATTTGAGCAGTTAAAAGAGACAGGCCACACTTACGAAGATGAAGGTGCCTTATGGTTGAAGACAACAGAATATGGTGATGACAAAGATCGTGTACTTGTAAGGGCAAACGGAGAGCCGACATATTTTGGTGCCGATGTCGCCTACCATCGGGACAAGATCGAAAGGGGTTTTACAAAGATAATCGATATCTGGGGAGCTGATCATCATGGGTATGTCGGCCGGATGAAGGCGGCTATTTCGGCTCTTGGAGACCGCAGCAGCCTTGAAATAATCATAGGCCAATTGGTAAATCTTTACAGTGGTGGCAGACAGATAAGGATGTCTAAACGTACCGGCGAAATGGTAACTCTTGAGGAATTGTTAAATGAAGTAGGTAAAGATCCAGTTCGATATTTTTTTCTTATGCGATCGACTGACACTCCTCTTGATTTCGATATCGAACTTGCAAAGAGTGAGACAAGTGAGAACCCCGTTTACTACGTTCAATATGCGCATGCACGGATCTGTAGCATAATCAAAAACGCTGAAAAGAACCATCTTTTTGTAGTTGGAGAAAGGGCGCAATTTCATCTTTTAAAAGAAGAGCCCGAGATATCGCTTATGATCGTATTGGCTAACTGGCCGATGGTTCTCGCTAAGGCAGCAGAAAAAAGACGCCCATATCGACTAACAAAATATGCTGAAGAACTCGCTTCCAATTTTCATCATTTCTATCACGAGTGCCGCGTAATAAATGATGATAAGGGATTAAGCGAGGCAAGGCTTACTTTGATAGATTGTACTAGAATAGTCTTAGCCAATGTGCTCTATCTTATAGGGGTTTCGTCTCCGGAGACCATGTAATGCGTCTTGGCTCCCACGTTTCAGCGGCCGGAAAACTTTTTTTATCACTTGACCGGGCTAATGCAATCGGTTGTCAATCTATGCAGATATTCGTGGGGAATCCTAGAAGCTGGAAACCGGCTAATTTAGATTTAAGAGATATTGATGAATTTATAAAGAGAAAGAAAAAATACGATATTAGGCCGATCGCCATTCACTTGCCATATTTGGTAAACTTGTGCTCCCCTAAAGATGATCTAAGGGAGAAATCTATAAATACGGTTTTAGCAAACTTAAAAAGTGCTAATGAGATCGAAGTAGAATATGTGGTTACGCACTTTGGCAGCCACTTAGGCAAGGGGGAAGCCAGTGGGATCAAGGCGATTGAAAAGTCCTTGAAAACGATCTTGGCTGAGCCATTTGGACATAGCAAGTTACTTTTGGAAAATACTTCCGGCGCAGGATATTCTCTTGGTTACCGAATTGACGATTTTGCGAAGGTCTTTGATTTTTTTAAAGGCGATGATAGATTGGGTCTCTGTCTTGATACGGCTCATGCGTATGCTGCAGGATACGATATATCTCAAGGTAAAGGAGTGGAATCTTTATTAGCCGATATCGACTCGTCAATCGGTCTTAAAAAACTTGGCTTTATGCACTTAAACGATTCCAAAAGCGATTTAAACTCAAAGCGTGATCGACATGAACATATCGGTAAAGGAAAGATCGGCAAAGCTGGTTTTAGAAAGATCATTAATGATCAACGGCTAAAAGAGACCGGCGGTGTTTTAGAGACACCAAAAGAAGATCGCAAAGATGATGAGATCAATCTTAATGTATTAAAAAGTCTAAGAGATAGTAGATAAAAAAAGCAAATGCCTAGAGATCATTTAAAAGTATAAATACATTGATCTAGCTGGACAGCTAAGACTCTATTTGATAAACTCTGCAAGACCTAAAAAGACAAGCGCTTTTTAACAAGGTGATAAATGGTCCTTCCCAAAACGGCCAAGATCAACGATAAAAATCATCTCGAGATAGGCGGCGTAGACTCCGTCGATCTAGTTGAAGAATTTAACACTCCTCTTTTTGTATACGATGAAGAAGATATCAGGTCGAGATGTAAGGAGTATCTCGCAAATTTTAAGGCAAATGACTTTGGAACGGAAGTAATCTATGCGGGAAAAGCATTTCTTTCTAAAGCTATCTGTGAATTAATCGATGAAGAGGGCTTAGGTCTCGATGTATCTTCTGGTGGCGAGCTCTATCTTGCCAGAAACTCGTCTTTTCCAATGGAAAAAGTCTACATGCATGGAAATAATAAGACTGAAAAAGAGTTAAACGAAGCAATTGAAGCGGGTATCGGGAAGATAGTCGTCGATAGCTTTGATGAACTGGATATTTTAAACAGAATCGCTACGGAAAAAGGGGTTTGCCAGGAGATATATCTAAGGCTTACTCCGGGTATCAAGCCATCTACCCATAGTTACATTCAGACAGGTCAAATCGACTCCAAATTTGGATTTGCCCTTGAATCCGGAGACGCGATGAAGGCAATAAATAAAGCTCTAAAGCTAGATTCGATAAGTCTAGTCGGAGCACATATCCATATCGGATCGCAGATATTTAATCTCCATTCTTTTAAGAGAGCTATAGAAGTGATCATATCATTTATCAAAGAGGCATCTGGAAGCGGTGAGAATATTTTAAGGGAACTGAATTTGGGGGGAGGCCTGGGGATAAAATATGAATCGACAGATGAGGTCTCCACAATATCGGATTATTGCAGGCTTCTTATCGAGAATGTTTCCAAGGAAGCAAAGAATCACAGCCTTGTCTTTGATAAAGTTATGATCGAGCCTGGCAGATCGATTATAGGAAACGCTGGCGTGACTCTCTATAGTGTTGGAACAATCAAGCGTCTCAAAGGAATACGGACATATGTCTCAGTCGATGGGGGGATGTCGGATAATCTAAGGCCGATGCTATACGATGCCGTCTACGAAGGATTGATCGCAAATAAGGCAAAGGACGAGCCGAAAGAGAAGATCACAATCGCAGGCAAACATTGTGAGTCAGGCGACATCTTGATAAATGATATCGATCTTCCTAAGTTGGAGATAGGAGATATAATTTGTACTCCGGCAACAGGCGCCTATGGATATGTGATGGCCAATAATTATAATAGACAACCAAGGCCGGCTGTGGTTATGGTAAAAAATGGTCTGGTAAGAACATTGATCAGGCGCGAAAGCTATGATGACCTGATCAACTTGGAGTCATAACGTTAAATATCTAGAATCTATGTGGGAGAAATTATGGACAAAATAAGTATTGGTCTTCTTGGGCTGGGAACGGTAGGTGGAGGTGTTTACCAGCTGCTTCAACGAGATAATGAGGCAATCAATAGGCGGCTTGGCGCCGAACTGGTTGTCGAGAAGATCCTCGTTTCTGATCTTAAAAAGGCAAGAAATCATGAAATAGATAAAAGCCTGCTTACAGCTGATCCTAAGGATGTAATCGATAACGAAGAGATCGACATAGTCGTCGAGCTTATCGGAGGGACAAAAGTAGCAAAAGAGTTAGTAGAAGCTGCTTTAAAAAAAGGTAAATCGGTTGTAACAGCTAATAAAGAGTTGATCGCTAACCATGGTAGCGAGATATTCGATCTCGCTGAAAGTGCTGGAGTTGAGATAGATTTTGAAGCAAGCGTTGCTGGCGGTATTCCGATAATTGGACCGCTTAAAGATAGCTTGGTAGGCAACAAAATAGTAAAAATAATGGGAATCGTCAACGGAACGACGAACTATATCTTAAGCAAGATGAGTGAAGGCGATGAATATGACCATGCTTTAGCCGAAGCTCAAGAGTTGGGTTACGCGGAAAGGGATCCGAGCGCCGATGTTAGTGGCGATGATGCCGGAGCAAAAATAGCAATACTATCTTCGATAGCGTTTAACAGCAGAGTAACTCCAAAAGAGGTCTATACGGAAGGGATAACAAGCGTCTCATTGAATGATATTATGTATGCTTATGAGCTTGGTTATACGATCAAATTAGTCGCACTTGCGAAGAAAAGGGGCGATGAACTTGACGTAAGAGTCCACCCGACAATGATATCTCTCGATCATCCCTTAGCTAAAGTCGACGATGTCTATAACGCTATTTTTGTTGTCGGAGACGCCGTTGGCGAGCTCATGTTTTTTGGAAAAGGAGCGGGCGATATGCCGACCGCAAGCGCCGTTGTGGGTGACATTTTCAAAGTTGCCGGAAATTTGAAGAAGGAAAAGAAATGCTACTCAACATGTACGTGTTTTAATTCCTTTAACGTAAAGCCGATAGACGAAGTAGAATCCAATTTTTATATTCTTATGGAGGTCTTAGACAGGCCTGGTGTTCTTGCCAAGATCGCGAAGATCTTGGGTGAAGAGGGTGTCAGTCTGGGAAGCGTCATTCAAAAGCAGTCTTCCGGTAATCTTGCCGAACTGGTTTTCATGACCCATCTTGTAAGAGAGGGAAACCTAAGGAGTGCGCTTTCTAAAGTGAGTGACTTGGAAGACGTAGATAGAGTATGTAATGTCATAAGAGTTGAGACGGGTGACGATGGATAAGAGATCAGGCATAATTGAAAGATACAGAAAGTTTCTTCCAGTTAGCGAGCAGACGCCAGTAATAACACTTCTTGAGGGCGATACCCCTCTCATAGCGTCGAGATCGTTAGGGTCTGAGCTTGGTATTGATCTTTACTTCAAATATGAAGGCTTAAACCCTACCTGTTCATTTAAGGATAGAGGTATGACTATGGCTATCAGTAAGGCCAAGGAAGAAGATGTGATAGCCGTGATCTGTGCTTCAACAGGTAACACGGCGGCGTCAGCCGCTGCATATGCCGCTCGCGGCGGTCTTAGATGTATAGTTGTAATTCCTGAAGGGAAGATCGCTGTCGGAAAATTGGCCCAATCACTCGTACACGGAGCGACGGTAGTCGAAGTCGATAAAAATTTTGATCAGGCTTTAAAGATTGTTTTGGAACTTACAGAGAAACATCCAATTACGCTTGTTAATTCTATCAATGCTTATAGACTGGAAGGTCAAAAGACGGCTGCTTTTGAGATATGTGACGATTTAGGGGATGCTCCGGATTATCTTGTCATACCCGTCGGTAATGCTGGAAATATATCCGCTTACTGGATGGGATTTTCCGAGTATAAAAAAGATGGTTTATCTAGTAAGAGTCCGAAATTGATCGGTTTTCAAGCAGCAGGTGCGGCACCTATTGTCGTTGGGCATCCGATAGAAGCCCCAGAGACGGTCGCTACTGCTATCAGGATCGGAAATCCCGTCAGGTGGGAGCAGGCAAACGATGCGGCAAAAGAATCAGGTGGGTACATCGATCTAGTTACTGACAGAGAAATACTCGATGCCTATGAGATGCTTGCAAGCAAAGAGGGGATCTTTGCTGAGCCGGCATCAGCCGCCTCTATCGCCGGACTTCGGAAGTCTATTCAAGAGGGGAAAATCACAGGTGGTAGCCGGGTTGTTTGTGTTCTTACAGGCCATGGCCTAAAAGACCCGACCACTACGCAGCTTATTAAGAATAAGGTCTTACAATCCGAGGCTACTTCCGAAGCTCTCGAAAAGATAATATTTTAGTATGATATTTTAAGATGAAATATATCTTTACCTTTTACTCCGACAAGACTGCTAGGTTGTAAGATGGCTGAAAATATACTGTTTGGATTGGCGATAATTATCGTCGGCGGTATAGCCGTTCAATGGTTAGCTTGGCGTCTTCGGGTACCGTCGATACTTCTACTACTTATTACAGGTTTTTTTATCGGACCGGTACTGAATCTGATCGACCCCGATCGACTCTTTGGTGATCTGCTTCTACCGATAGTATCACTTACGGTGGCAATAATCCTTTTTGAGGGCGGTCTGACTTTAAAATTCAAAGAGCTGCCGGATGCCGGAAGCGTTATCTTAAAGCTTGTAAGTGTCGGCTTCATGATCACTTGGGTGATAATCACAGCCGGCGCTTATTACATATTAGGTCTCGAATTTGGTATTGCGGCCCTATTGGGGGCCATTCTTTCAGTTACCGGTCCAACAGTTATCGGTCCCCTTCTTAGGCATGTCAGACCTTATGCAAAGCTAAATTCAGTTTTAAAGTGGGAAGGCATAATCATCGATCCCTTAGGGGCCATGCTAGCTGTATTAATTTTTGAGGTACTTCTGATTGGAGAATCGGTTAGCTTGCCTCTTGTAGCATTGGAGTTTGTGGCCAGAACGCTTTTTGTTGGAATAACGGTCGGTTTTATTTTCGCTGTCACCTTGGTTCAATTGTTAAAGAAATACTGGGTACCGGATTTTCTTCAGAATCCGGTAGCGCTGATGTTTATTATTATAGCTTTTACCATATCAAATATTTTTCAAGTAGAGTCCGGCCTTATGGCTGCAACCGTGATGGGGATAACTTTAGCGAATCAGAGAAGTGTGTCGGTAGCTCATATAATCGAATTCAAGGAGAATCTAAGAGTGCTTTTGATCTCAGGGTTATTTATTCTTCTTGCTGCCCGGTTGGACTTAAGCGATCTTGCCCAGATAAACATATGGTTAGTGATATTCATCTTATTAATAGTAATTGTCGCTAGGCCCGCTGCTGTTTTCTTGTCAACCATGGAGAAACGCTTTATTTGGAGGGAACGAGTATTTTTGGCTTTTATGGCTCCCAGGGGGATAGTCGCGGCAGCTGTGGCATCCGTCTTCGCCCTAAATCTTGAAGAGGCCGGTAATCCTCAAGCCGAACTATTGGTGCCGCTAACATTTATAATTATTATCGCTACGGTTGCTATCTATGGACTTAGTGCTTCACCTCTTGCCAAACGGTTAAAAGTCGCGCATCCTAATCCGCAGGGGATACTAATCATCGGTGCTCATTCTTGGGCCAGAGCTCTAGCCAAAGCGATAAGCGCCGAAGGTTTTCACGTGCGTTTAGCAGATACTAATTGGGAGAACATCACTGCTTCAAGGATGGATGGATTCAACACTTTTTATGGAAATGTCTTATCTGGAAGGGCTCTGGATACTATTGATTTTGACGGGATTGGACAACTAATGGCAATAACAGCCAATGATGAGATCAACACCCTTGCGTCACTTCATTTTATTGAGGTTTTCGGACGATCGAAAGTCTATCAATTGGCACCCAAAAAACATAAAGAAGGCGATGAATTTGAATATTTGAAGGGAAGGATATTGTTTAATGAGAAAGCTAATTTCGGATATATTTCCTCAAAATACGCAACTGGAGCCACAATAAAGGCTACTCATATCACAAATGAATTTGATTTCGATTCGTTTAAAAAACTCTATGAAGGATCGGCTATCCCAATCTTGTTGATTAGCGAATCTAAAGAGTTGAGCATTTTTTCTACTGATGGGAAGATGATTCCAAAAGATGGACAGACATTGATCAGTATTGTCGATCCGGTAGCAGAAAAAAAATAATGCTCCTTATTTATTAAAGAAGAATTACTCTTCGTCTTTCTCGAAGGAGTTTATAAATTTGGTGATGAAATTTTCAGCTATGGATCGTGAAGCTATCGAAAAAATTGCTTGCTTAACCAATAGGTCTACAATCAAATAAGGCAGGGCCTAAAAAGACCCCGCTTTTTATCTATAATGATAATATCGATACCAGGAAACGAATAGAACTATAGACTGATTGGATAGATGATGATAACTATCAAAGCACCGGCAAGCTCGGCCAATCTTGGCCCCGGATTTGATACGCTCGGGTTATCTCTTGGGATATTTAATATCTTAGAAGCGGAAAAGTCCGATGAATCGCGATTAGTAATCGAAGGAGAGGGTAGCAGATATTTGCCGGTTGGCGATGATAATCTAGTACTAAGATCGATTGCTATTTTTTATAAGGAGATTTTAAAATCTTCTCCTCCCAAACTTGATATCAAGATGGTAAACAATATACCTCTTTCTAGGGGGATGGGGAGCAGCGCGGCGACGATCGTTTCCGGAGTTGTTCTGGCTAATGAGATATCGGGAAAAGGATATAGCAAGGACGAATTATTTGTTTTAGCCTCTAAAATCGAGGGGCATCCTGATAATGTAGCAGCCTCTATATTTGGGGGAATGACAATAGCCTACAGCGACCTATCAGGCGATCATCATAAAGCCAATTCTTTTCAACCCCAAGAAGAACTGCAGATAGTATTACTCATTCCTGGAGCCAGTGTCTCTACCCTAGAAGCAAGGGGAACACTACCAGAAAAGATCGGATACCAAGATGCAACTTTTAATTTAAGTAGAGTTGCCCTATTAGTAAAAACGTTATTAAGTGGAGACTTGAATCTTCTTGGACCAGCCTTAGAAGATAAACTCCATCAACCATATAGAACAAAATTAATGCCAGATCTGGAAAAGACAATTGAGATCTGTAAGAAAGCCGGCGCTTACGGAGCTGCACTTAGCGGGGCGGGACCTACCGTTATCGCCTTCACTTCCTTGACCCAAAGAGAGGCGGTTCTAGCCTCTATAAAGGATAGATTAAGTGGCAGCGATTTTGATCTTACCGTGATCCCATGTGAGGTCGACAGATACGGGGTACGGATAGAAAGATCATGAAACCACCACCTACCGGGCTTAGAATTTATTCTTCTACCAAAAAGGGAAAAGATATTATGGTCCTTTCCTAAGAGGGGTAGAGTTTTTGCATAAATATATTAGTCCCGGTGGCGAAGAATTTATTATTGAAGAGCAGATGACTGACAGGCTTCTTAACGAAGGCGTTCCTTTTATCATTGTTGATATTAAAGAGAAACATCTCGCGATCAAGGAAGCCGATCAATTCTTATATACGAATCTTTCCGGAAATATAAATGCTGATAATACCTCCGGACTCGGATTTTATGCTCATGATACCCGTTTTTTAAGCACTTGGGAGCTATATATTAACGGGCGAGAACCAATAAGCCTTTCAACAAGCGCCCAAAGAGATTATATGGCCCATATCGAACTTACAAACTCCGATATCAGTGAAGGTGAAAAATTACTTATCCCTCAAGAGACGATAAATATTAGACGCCTTAGAGTTATAAATGACGGGTTAATGGAGCGAGTAAGAATTAAAAATTATAATCCTTTTCCGGTGGATATAAAGTTACAACTTGCTTTCTTTGCGGATTTTGCTGACATCTTTGAAGTCAGGGGATTAAGGAGAAAAAAGCGGGGCCAACTATTTAAACCGAAGCTTGTCGGACAAGATCTTATTCTTGCTTACATGGGGATGGACAATGTTTTTCGGCAGACCAAGATACACCTGGCCGAACCACCAGATGCCATGGAGATAGCATATAATAAAGTCATTATCGATTACGATATAAGGATCGAACCAAACGGGCGGCGGCTAACACATTTTTATATCCAACCGATCATCGGAGAGGAGAAAAAAGAGCTTCCAAATTTTAATTCCTCGATTGTGACTCTTAGAAGGAAATATGAGGATTGGGAGGAGTCATGTTCTCGAATTTCTACAGATAATGAACTCTTTAATTCGGTGCTCTTACGTGGACAAGCTGACATCAGGGCGCTGATGACTAAGACTGAGGAAGGAACGATAATTTCTGCCGGCATCCCTTGGTACGTCGCTCCATTTGGAAGGGATGGCTTGATCACGGCGATACAGACGATGATCTTAAATGCCGATCCGGCTAAAAGGACCCTTGAGACACTCGCTTACCATCAGGGTACGGAAGAAAATCCGTGGCGAGATGAGCAACCCGGTAAGATACTTCACGAGATAAGACGTGGTGAGCTCGCTGGATTGAATGAGATCCCACACACACCATATTACGGATCGGTTGATTCGACACCACTATTTCTGCTAACGATGTCTGAATACTATAAGTGGACCGGAGACATTAAGTTCATCGAAAAACACATATCAAATCTAACTGCTGCTCTCGAATGGATGGACGTATATGGAGATAAAGACGGTGATGGCTTTATCGAGTATGAAAGAGAGTCCAAGAGGGGGCTTATCAATCAAGGCTGGAAAGACTCTCACGATTCGGTGATGCATAAAAACGGTGATATGGCCGAGGGCCCGATTGCCTTAGTTGAAGTGCAAGCTTATGCCTACTATGCCAAGAAAAGGATGAGCCGTTTATTTCATGATCTCGGAGACAAGAAGCGGGCAAAAAAATTAAAAGATGAGGCTATGAAGTTAAAGAAAGCTTTTAACGAGTTCTTTTGGATGGAGGATGAGAAATATTATGCGATGGCTCTTGACGGTGATAACAGGCAGGTAAGGTCAATATCTTCAAATGTCGGCCAATGTCTTTGGAGTGGCATCGTTGATGAAGACAAGGCAGTCTATGTTGTGGATCGGTTGCTTGCCCCCGACATGTTTTCCGGCTGGGGCATTCGTACTCTTAGCAAATCAGAAAAGCTATATAATCCGATGAGCTATCATAATGGCTCGATCTGGCCCCATGATAACGCAATTATCGTTCGCGGGCTAAAAAGGTATGGTTTTTTGGATCAGGTTGAAGCAGTAGCAACAGGCATGTTTGACGCGGCGATCTTTCACCCATACTATCGTTTACCCGAACTTTTCTGCGGTTTTACAAGAAGAGGAAATAATTGGCCCGTCGAGTATCCGGTCGCCTGTGTTCCCCAGGCATGGGCTGCAGGGACAGTATTTATGATTCTACAGTCAATTTTAGGTCTTACGCCGGACGCCTCTTCAAACATCTTGTATGTAAATAATCCGAAGCTCCCGCCCTGGCTTAATAATGTAAATATCTCAAATTTTCCCATCGGAAATAATAATGTTGCTCTGACCTTTACTCAGCACGAGGGCGTAACTGGATTCAATGTTCCTATGAAGGAAGGAAAATTACGGATAGTCATGGAAGAGTGATATTCAAAAAAAGAAATGGGCCGATGAACAAAGAGACTTCCTTTAGAAAAAAGAGCAGACTAAATTATGCAATTATTATAGGGGTAGTAATTTTTATCATTTATTTATCCTTGGTCCTTTTACTTATCTTTAATTTTGGAGACCTTATCAATGCTGGCGGAGGCAGAAAGATTGCTCTAATTAATATCAAGGGCCCGATTGCTGCATCCGGATCCGAGGGTTTTTTTTCATCGGCGGTCACTCCCGAATTAGTTATCGATCAGCTTAAACTAGCAGCAGAAGATGATGATATCAAAGCGGTTCTTCTTAGAGTCAATAGCCCGGGTGGCACATCGTCCGCAGGGCAAGAGATCTATATGCAGGTAAAAAAATTGAGGAAGAAAAAGCCCATCATTGTGTCCATAGCCGATGTCGGCGCTTCGGCCGCATACCTGATATCAAGTCCAGCGACTAAAATTATGGCGACGGAATCATCTCTTGTCGGTAGCATCGGCACGATAATAGTCGTACCAAATTACGAGGGTCTATTTGGAAAGATCGGGATCGATTATACTATCATTTCCCAAGGAAAATTTAAGGATATGGGAGACCCTAGCAGAGCACTCACAGAAGAAGAAAAAGAGATATTGACCAAGCAATCCAAGGAAGTATACGATCAATTTATTGATGATGTGGCTGAGGCTAGGGGTTTAAAAAGAAGTAAAGTGAAGAAACTCGCCACCGGACAAGCTTTTTTGGGAAGTGAAGGCATAGAGAATGGTCTCATCGATGAGATCGGTAATTATCAGGACGCAATTGACCTAGCGGCAAAATTAGGTAAAATAAAAGGTGAACCCGATATAGTTCAGTTTGATCAGACCTCGTTTTTCCAGACCTTCTCCCAATTTTTATCAAATGAGACCTTAAGATTAAAGAAGGATCTGGCCGAAGTTTTAAGAGGATCGCAAACTATCGAGCCGATCAGATGAGAAAATATTGGTAAAGAGCAGAGAATACTAGGGAGGCAAAGCGTGGAAGGCATTGAAGTTCCAGATAAACAACCTGTAACCATTGCACATATTTCTGATCTGCATGCCGGGTCACAACATTTTATCCCCAATCTTCTCAGCCAGACGGTCGATGAGATAAATAAACTAAGACCACAAGTCGTTATTGTTACCGGCGATCTAACTGATGCTGGATTCCGACAAGAGTATAAGACAGCAAAGACATTTTTAGGCCTTATCGATTGTGATGACATGGTGATCGTCCCAGGCAATCATGACAGCAGAAATGTTGGGGATATACATTTTGAAGAACTTTTTGGTCTTAGAAATAACGTATTAAAACTTCCAGGGATAACCATAGTCGGACTTGACTCCAGTGAACCGGATCTCGATGCGGGGCGAATCGGAAGGGAAAGATATAAGTGGCTGGAGGAGCATTTTGCTGCCAGCAACGGTATAAAGGTACTTGCTCTGCATCATCATCTCCTGCCTGTTCCTGGCACCGGAAGAGAGAGAAATGTGGTCTATGACGCGGGCGATCTTCTGGAGGTGCTGATCAGATGCAATGTCGACTTGGTATTAAATGGTCATAAACATGTCCCTCATGTATGGCGTCTTGAGGATATAGTATTTTGTACTGCAGGAACGGCTTCATCTCTTCGCTTAAGAGGCAAGACAAAGCCATGCTATAACGTGGTCAACATCGAGCAAGACAAGATAAAGGTCTATCGAAAATACCCGTTTGGGGGACAAGAGCTGATTGTTGATCTAGCTCTTAATGAAAAGAACGTCTGCAAATGGGACCGGGTAACAACGCAGCTCGGTTCCGGCTAGGTTTGGCCCTTACCCATGCCATCGAAGAGAGATAAAGTCATTGCTTTGATAGATGGCGAACACTACCTTCCTGTCATAGCCGCGGCTCTAGATAAAGTTCGCGAGGATCATGATCTTCTTGGCGCCGTTTTTATCGGTGGCACCGAGAAAATAACTGACGATGCTGATCTTTCGATGTTAAATTGTCACATAGAAAAAGATGACGATCCATTTAGAGCTCTTGAGAACGCGTTGGAAAAATTCGATCCTGAACTAGTGATAGATCTTAGTGATGAGCCCATCGTCGGTTATCAGGAAAGATTTGAACTTATAAGCCAAGTCCTTTTAAAAGGGATTTCATATATGGGGCCGGATTTTAGATTTGAACCGCCAACATTTCATGACATTGCTAAGAAACCGTCGTTTGCCATTATTGGAACGGGCAAGAGGATCGGTAAGACAGCCGTATCAGCTTTTACCTGTAGGGAACTTAAGACTGCTGGGCTTAAGCCCTGTGTAGTAGCAATGGGACGAGGTGGCCCAAGTGAGCCCGAGATAATCCTAGGCGACAAGATAGAGATTGATTCGGAGTATCTTTTAGAGATCAGTCGAAGCGGAAAGCATGCGGCGTCAGATTATTTTGAAGATGCTTTGCTTAGCCGTATACCTACGGTAGGGTGTAGACGTTGCGGAGGCGGAATGGCCGGCAAGCCTTATATCTCGAATGTGGAAAGAGGGGCCGAGCTGGCAAATGGTCTTGACTCAAATATCGTGATCTTTGAAGGTAGTGGTGCTTCACTTCCGCCGATTTATGTGGATGCAAGAGTTGTCATCTGTGGGGTGAATCAACCGATAGAATATATTGTCGGATATCTTGGCAGGTATCGACTTTTAATATCCGACCTCGTAGTTCTAACTAATTGTGAAGAGGATGTTGCAACGACCCAAGAACTGGAGTCAATAACTGAAAAGATAAGGCAAATAAAACCTGGGTTAAAGATCGTACAGACTGTTTTTCGTCCTAAGCCGACAATGGATATAAGTAATGAAAAAGTTTTTTTTACAACGACAGCTCCAGCCTGGGTATCAAAGAGGCTCGTAGATTTTTTGGAAGAAAATTATAAGTGTGAGGTTGTCGGGGTATCTCATCATCTTTCAAACCGTAAGAAATTAAGGGAAGATATCGAGGAAAAAATGGGCAAGTTTACTCTTGTCCTAACGGAACTTAAGGCAGCGGCAGTGGACGTCTCTACTGAAGTCACTGCAGAACTTGGAATCAAGGTAGCCTATTGTGATAATATTCCCGTTACTGTCGGTGGAGATGGAGAGCTAGTCGATGCGCTGGTCTCAATTGCCGATTTATCAAAGGAAAGATTTGGATCCAAGTAATTATCAGGTGAAAAGATGGCTAAAAATAAAAGAAACGTAAATAGCAACAAAAGGATCACAATTACCGACAGGAAGCATGGCCTTCCATATTCAAAAGGATTGCTTGCTTCATCTATCATGGCTACCGGCCTTGCGCCTTCTCGTGCCTACCAAGTCGCCCGGTCGGTGGAGGAAACGCTACGCTCAAAAAATAAATATGCTATTAGTATCAGAGAGCTAAGAGAACTGACTGAGAATATACTTTTACATGATGTGGGTGAAGATTATCAGGAAAAATACATTAAATGGCAGTCTCTTTCAAAGCTCGATAAGCCCTTGATCATCTTGATCGGTGGCACCACGGGAGTGGGAAAATCAACGATAGCTACTGAACTTGCGCATCGCCTGGGAATAACCAGGATCATATCGACTGACGCGATAAGAGAAGTAATGAGAGCTATTTTTTCAGAGGATCTTATGCCAGCATTATACAGGTCCTCATTTGATGCATGGCAGCAACTAAGGGTTCCGCCTCCGGAAAAGTCAGATCCAATAATGGTCGGTTTTAGAGAGCAAGCAGCAAGCGTTGTTACTGGAGTCAATGCCATGATTCAGCGTTCTATTACGGAGGGTGCTAATCAGATTATCGAAGGAGTTCATATTGTTCCCGGGTTTATAGATTTTTCCGCATATGAAGGAGATGCGTTGGTAATACCAATCGTAATCTCGGTCGAAGATGAAAATTTACATCAGAGTCACTTCTATATTAGAGAGCTTGAAACAGAAGGATACAGACCTTTCGAGAAGTACAAAGCGAATTTTGAGAATATTCGAAAGATCGGTCTTTATATCGAAAATCTAGCTGCCGATTACAATATTGATATCATATCAAGCTTTAATCTTGATAACACCATCTCCGAAGTCCTGGATACGATCTTGGATCGGGCCATTGAGAGTAGAGATAACATCAGTGCTGAAAAAAATAATTCCGCCAGCAAGAAAAAAACAGATTCGAAATAGAGTAAATTGGGATGCTTTTGGATAAAATATTATTATTGATGATAGATGTAGAAGTTCTATTTATTTTTCTGGACAAAAGCTAACAACTAGTATATAAAAGGTAATAATTGAAATAATACCTCTAGAAATCCGTTCCACTTAAAGTCCATATCTCTTTTTGGCAAGCGATAACGCCATCAATAACCATGCAGATATGTCAGGTATATATCTATAAATAATTTAAAATAAGAAAAATAATAATATAAGGTTTCAAGTAGAAATGTTTTTTAGCAATTAAGGACGGTGTGTTGGTGGAAAGAGTTGAACTGCAAGAAAAAAAATTAATTGAACTTCAGCCGATGGCAATAGAGCTTGGTATTGATGGAGCAGCCAAGTTAAAGAAGGGTGAGTTGATAGATGCCATCTTAGCAAATAATGCAGGAGAAAAAGTTGCTCCTCCTTCTGCAGTTGTAGAAAAGCCGGAAGTAAAGGAAGCAAAGGAAGTAAAGGAAGTAAAGGAAGTAAAGGAAGTAAAGGAAGTAAAGAAGGAGGAGGAGGGAAAAGCTAAAAAAAGTGACTCCTCTGATGAGATGTTAAGAAGAAAGGGTATTCTCGACATCTTAGCCGATGGTTACGGTTTCTTGCGGTCACAAGGCTATCTTCCGGGCGATAAGGATATCTATGTTTCTCTCTCTCAGATCCGACGTTTTGATCTAAGAAGAGGAGATGAGGTCGAGGGACAGGTCAGGCCGCCAAAAGATAATGAGAAATATAATGCCCTTCTTAGGATAGAGAGCGTAAATGGCGCTGATCCTGAAAAAGCCAGGCAAAGAGAACACTTTGAAAGACTTACCCCGATTTACCCGGAACAACGTTTTCGATTAGAGGTCTCAAAAGACAACCTTGCTCCGCGGATCATCGATATTGTGGCGCCTATCGGAAAAGGCCAAAGAGGTCTCATCGTCTCGCCTCCGAAAGCAGGCAAGACAACGATTCTTAAGCAATTTGCCAACAGTATAACTGTCAACGATCCAGAAACGATGTTAATGGTCCTCTTGGTCGATGAGAGACCCGAAGAGGTTACCGACATGGAACGATCGGTCAGGGGTGAAGTCATAAGTTCTACCTTTGATCAGCCATCTGATAACCATGTGCAGGTTGCCGAACTTGTTATTGAAAGAGCGAAACGCCTAGTGGAACATGGTAAAGATGTAGTTATCCTCCTTGATAGCGTCACTCGGTTGGCGAGAGCTTACAACCTTACGGCCCCCGCTAGCGGGCGAATTCTTTCCGGTGGAGTAGATTCGACAGCTTTATTTCCGCCCAAAAGATTTTTTGGAGCAGCGAGAAAAATTGAACATGGCGGCAGTCTTACCATTCTTGCAACGGCGCTGGTGGATACTGGCAGCAGGATGGATGAAGTCATATTCGAGGAGTTTAAGGGAACTGGTAATATGGAGCTCCACCTTGACAGACGTCTTGCAGATAAGCGGATATTCCCAGCAATAGATATAGATAAATCCGGCACAAGAAAAGAAGAGTTGCTTTTGCTAAACGATGAGGCACAGCAGATATGGAAGCTTAGAAGGGTCCTTCATGCGTTAGATTCAAGCGCCGCAATCGAATTACTAATCGATAAGATCAAGGAAACTAATTCAAATAGGGAATTTTTAGCGCAGATCAGCAAGTCATCGATGTAATCAATTTAGGCGCCATCTCTTTTATGTTAGTGGTACGTGTGTTAATATCGGAAGGCGAAAAATCACGCTTTCTCAATATATTTTCGATTTTTCGGCCATAATGACAGATGTTATCTACGGAGGAGAAGATGAAGAGCGAGATCCATCCAGAATATATGGAAGCCAAAGTGACTTGTTCATGTGGCGAATCGTTTACCACTCGGGCAACAGTTCCCGAACTTAAGGTGGAGATATGCTCGAATTGTCACCCTTTCTATACAGGAAAGCAAAAACTGGTTGACTCTGGTGGCCGAGTCGAACGCTTTCAGCGTAAATATGGAAAGAAAACAAGCGAGGCTGTAAAAGAGAGAAAAGACGAAAGCAGTAAAGAAACCGTCAGCAGCCGGTCTTCAGAAAAATCTAAAGAATAGAAAACAAGCAATAAATAGAATTTAAACATGCAAGTAACACTTCTTACGCATACTCCAGAGCCGGAAAGAGTCATCGCCTCAGCCGCGAGACTCTGTTATTCGCCGTCGAGTGCCGCAGAACTAAAAGAAAGATTGACCGAGAAGGAAGTAGCAGACCTTCTAAAGATCATTCTTAAGTCTGGTCATTTGAGTACTTGTGAACACCCGTCATTTACCTTTGGCATCGATGGTATTTCACGTACTTGCTCCCATCAACTTGTCCGCCACAGATTGGCATCGTATAGTCAACAATCTCAAAGGTATGTGCGCTACAGCGAACCCGAGATGATCATTCCCCCATCAATTAACGATGATGAAGAATTAACATCACTCTTTCAAGAAAAAGCGTTGGAAGCATTTGAGCATTACCAGGAATTAATGGATGCTGGCGTGGAACCGGAAGACGCCAGGTATCTATTGCCTCAAGCGGTCGCAACCAAGATCGTCGTTACCATGAACGGGCGCGAACTTCTTCACTTTTTTTCTTTAAGGACTTGTGAGCGAGCACAGTGGGAGATCCGGGGTTTGGCGGAGGAGATGTTAAGATTGATATTGCCTCTGGCTCCGCTTATTTTTAAAAAAAGTGGGCCGGCCTGTATTAGGGGCAAGTGTCCTGAGGGGAAATTTTACTGCGGTCATCCTCGTAAAATGGATAAAGACGGTCTTCTTGTAATACCTGAAGATCAGTGGGTTTACAGATCAAAAGACTCAATAGACTGAGCATATTTAATCTAGTCTGTCTCTTCTTTCTCTATTATCAGCTAGTAATGTAGTGCATATCTTGGTATATTTTTGCTTATGCAGAATTCAAAAATTCGAACGCACATTGGTGGTCAAGCTGTTTTAGAGGGTGTCATGATGCGGGGCAAAGAGAACTATGTTGTCGCTGTCAGAAAACCTAATAAAGAGATAGTAATCGAAGAAAGGGCTGTCCCCTCCTGGTCAAGAAGATACCCGATTTTAAAATGGCCTCTTTTTAGAGGGGTCATCGCAATGGCGGAATCGATGACCTTGGGAGTTAGAGCGATAAGTTTTTCCGCTAAAGAATCCGTCGATGAAGAGGTGGAGATCACTTCAAAAGAGATGGGTATTTCTATGGTCCTAGGATTTTCTTTGGCGATCTCACTTTTTTTTATCTTTCCCGTCTGGCTTACAAGAACTGTTACAGCGGGTATATCCAATTCATCCGGGGTATCTTCGTGGGGAGAGACCGTGGGATTAAATTTGATAGAGGGCGGGATCAGGTTGGCGGTATTCTTTGCTTACCTATTCTTGGTGTCAAGATTAAAAGATATTCAACGCGTTTTTGAATATCATGGCGCTGAACATAAGACGATCCATGCTTATGAGCACGGAGTCGAACTTGAACCGTCGAAAGTTTCTACTTTTAGCACTAAGCACTTACGTTGCGGGACCAGTTTCCTGTTGATCGTTATGGTCGTAAGTATAATCGTCTTCATTTTCTTAGGTCGGCCGCCATCTATATTTACAAGGATTGGACTTAGGCTTATTGTCCTCCCACTTGTAGCGGGAATTTCTTATGAGATCATAAAATACGCAGGACGCCATGAAGATTCTAAGTTGATCGGCATTATTATGGGCCCCGGTCTTTTCTTGCAAAGATTAACGACGAGAGAGCCGTCGACAGATCAGATAGAGGTGGCTATCTGTTCGCTTAAGAAAGTGCTCTTATTGGAAGAAAATAAAAGCGGTGAGTTAGTTGAAAGCAAAGTTTGATGATGTCCTGTCACGTTTTGAAGATCTAAATGAAAAATTAAGTGATCCAAAGATCATAAATAATCAAGAAAAATATCGGGAATTGGCAAAGGCCCATGCTGATATCTCTCCTCTAGCAAATAAAGTTAAAAAATTTCTCGAGATGGATCAGAGCATCATCGATGCCAAAGAGATGCTAAAAGCGGAAGACGATGGTGATATGACTGATTATCTTCGAGCTGAAATAAAAAAACTGGAGTCTTCCAGGACTAAATTAGAAGAAGAGGTAAAGGTGATGATGCTTCCAAGAGATCCCAATGATGAAAAGGATATCATCATGGAGATCAGGGCTGGAGCAGGAGGCAGGGAAGCAAGTATTTTTGCAGGCGATCTTTATAGATTGTACACAAAATATGCCGAGGGGCAGAAGTGGAAGACTGATGTTATGAGCTCCAGCCCTTCCGAGGTCGGCGGCTTTAAGGAGATCATCGTGGAGATCAAGGGAAAGGGCGCATACAGTAAATTAAAATTTGAATCTGGCGTTCATAGAGTCCAGCGTATTCCAGTTACAGAGTCCGGCGGGCGGATACATACTTCGACAGCGACTGTGGCGGTTCTACCTGGGGTAGAGGATATCGAGGTGGAACTCAATCAAAACGACTTGAGAGTCGATATTTTTCGTTCGAGTGGTCCGGGAGGCCAGTCTGTCAATACCACTGATTCTGCCGTAAGAATAACTCATGAGCCAACGGGTATAGTTGTAAGTTGTCAGGATGAAAAATCTCAATTACAAAATAAAGAGAAAGCTCTACGTATCCTTAGGGCAAGATTATATACGCAGCTTCAAGATGAACAACAAAGTGAAGTGGCCTCTGCTAGGCGACTTCAGATAGGTACCGGTGATCGAAGCGAAAGGATCAGGACTTATAACTATCCTCAGGGTCGAGTTACTGATCACCGCATCGGTCTTACTCTTTATAATCTCGATGCGATCATTCAAGGGGACATAAATGAGATTGTCGAGAATCTTATCACTGCCGACAAAGCGGAAAAACTAAAAGAAGTCGTTTAGTTTTTTTGCGTCTATTCTTACTCCCCGGGGTCATACTTTGGTAAATGACATAAATTCAAATTGGACTATTGAGAAAACATTGGCGGCGGCTGATTCGTTTCTTAAAAAACACGGATCACTGGCTTCGCGTCTTGAAGCAGAACGACTAATGGCAAACACTTTAGAGTTGGAGAGGATCGATTTATATATTCAGCATGATCGGCCGCTTTTAGAGAAAGAAAGAGAAGTTTACCGAGAGATGATAAAAGCGCGCGCTCGAGGTTTGCCGCTTCAATATATAATCGGCGAGCAAGGTTTTAGGAAAATCACATTAAAAGTATCTCCTGATGTTCTTATTCCAAGACCGGAAACTGAGCTTTTAGTTGAATATGTTATCGAAAAGTTAAATAGTTCCAACGATAAAAAAAGAGATGACGGCAGCAAGACACCGGTTATACTGGATATTGGGACCGGAAGTGGCGCAATTAGCATCTCGCTCGCCTATGAAATCGATAATATTGAGATATGGGCGCTGGATCGGTCATTAAAAGCGCTGGAGATCGCCATAGAAAATGCTTCTGTCTATGAGCTGGATAAAAAGATAAGATTTTTTAAGAGTGACATCTTTTCAGAGCTCAGAGATAAGTATGATGGAAGATTCGATATAATAGTCGCAAATCCTCCCTATATTGCTACGGAAATGATATCCAAGTTGCCCAAGGATGTTCAGCATGAACCCGTTGAAGCATTGGATGGGGGGGCGGAAGGATTAGATTTTTATCATTCGATTATCCAAGGAAGTAAAGAATACCTTAAAGGAGGCGGGTCGGTTGTCTTTGAGATCGGAGACGATCAAGCGGATAAAGTGAGAAAAATCTTTTTGGACAACGATTTTTCTGATATTAATACGATCCAAGATTTTAACGGTCGTGATCGGATAGTCGCGGCAAAACTCAGGTAAAGAGGGTTTAAATGAAAGAGTATCAGATAGACATAGATGATCCCGATAAAGAAATATTAAGGGACGTCGCCAGGGATATGATAGAAGGAAAGGTTGTGGCTTTTCCGACTGATACTGTCTATGGGTTGGGTACGAGTATCTATAATGAAATCGCTATTCATAAAATATTCCGTATAAAAGGAAGGCCCGGAAGTAAGGCGTTGATCGCGTTGATCGATGATAACAAACGATTGGAAGAATTAGTCGGATCGGTACCAGATATCGCTCATAGGCTTATGGATACTTTTTGGCCCGGAGCTTTGACCATAATATTTCCCGCTTCAGATCGTCTACTGCCAAGCATCACTAAAGCCGGGAATATCGGGATAAGAATGCCGGATAGTACGGTTGTAAGAGAGCTGGCTAGGATGGCAGGTAGGCCGCTGGCGACTACAAGCGCTAATCGCACCGGTTTCAAGAGTGCAACTGCAGGCTATCAGGTAAAGGCAGAGATCGGAAGAGAGATAGACATTCTTCTTGATGGCGGACGAATAGATGATGGTAAAGAGTCGAGCATAGTAGATGTTGCTGGTGACTATCCAAGAATACTGAGGGTCGGAGCAATAAAAGAAGAAGAGATAGAAAATATTTTAAGGAAATACTAAACTCTTATTACTGCTATAATATTCTACGATCAATGGGAGCGGATTTGAAGTTAGCTATCGGTGCGGACCACGCGGGTTATGCTTTAAAAGAAAAGTTAAAAGAGAAGCTTTTATCGCTCGGCTATGACATAGATGACGTAGGAACAGTAAGCGATGAATCAGTCGATTATCCTGATTACGCTAAAAGGGTTGCAAAAAAGATCTCAGATTCCGAGATAGAAAAGGGGATCTTGATATGTGGAAGTGGTATCGGTATGGCTATAGCCGCTAATAGGTACCCAAATGTAAGAGCTGCTGTAGCCAATGACGAAGAGTCAGCAAAGTTGAGCCGCCAACATAATGACGCTAACATATTATCGATTGGCTCACGTTTTGTTGAAGATGAACAAGCGGATAAGATTGTTGATAGTTGGTTGAATACTGAGTTTGAAGGCGGTAGACATAAGCGTCGAGTAGATAAGATGGAAAATCTTTAAAGTCACTTACAAGGAACAAATGGGATTAATTGAGAAAGACCCCGAAGTATCGAGAGCTCTAATTAGCGAACTTCATAGGCAACAGAATACATTAGAATTAATAGCGGCTGAGAATTTTACCTCTTTAAATGTTTTAGAAGCTCAGGGTAGTGTTCTTACCAATAAATACGCTGAAGGTTATCCGGGCAAACGGTATTATGGCGGCTGTGAATATGTCGATAATGTTGAAGATCTGGCAATCGATAGAGCTAAGTCGTTGTTTGGAGCGGACCACGCAAACGTTCAGCCTCATGCCGGCGCACAGGCCAACATGTCAGTGTTTTTCACGGCGTTAAAGCCCGGAGATACTGTGATGGGTCTGGATCTTGCTCATGGCGGCCATCTTACTCACGGCAGCCCGGTCAATTTTTCCGGTAATATTTATAATTCGATTCTTTACGGAGTGGATCGCGATAGTGAGATAATAGATTACGGCGAACTTCGAAAGAAGGCGCTTCAATATCAACCGAAGATGATCATCGCCGGTGGTAGTGCTTATCCTCGGACTATAGATTTTCAAGCTTTTAGAGATATCTGTGATGAAATAGATGCTATTTTTATGGTCGACATGGCTCACATCGCCGGACTTGTCTCGGCAGGGCTTCATCCGAATCCGGTGCCTCTTGCTGAATTTGTAACGTCGACTACTCATAAGACATTGCGGGGTCCTCGCGGTGGCATGGTACTCTGCCAAGAAAGATTTGCCAGCGATATTGACAGAACGATATTTCCGGGTATGCAAGGCGGACCGCTAATGCACGTTATCGCAGCGAAAGCGGTCGCCCTTAAGGAAGCTCTGACACCCGATTTTAAAGAATATCAGCGACAAATTGTAAAAAATGCGGGAGTACTAGCTGGCGGGTTGATCAATAAAGGTTTCAGACTTATCTCGGGAGGTACCGACACCCATCTAATGTTAATCGATCTCACTTCTAAAGGAATTACCGGCAAGAAAGCAGAAGAAGCACTTGATAGGTGCGGGATCACCGTGAATAAGAACACCATCCCGTTTGATTCCAAGAGCCCTTTTGTGACAAGCGGTATAAGGGTAGGAACGCCAGCAGTGACAACCAGAGGTATGAAGGAAACTGAGATGGAGACGATTGCCGGACTGATTACTTCCGCACTAGATAAAGGCCTTGATGATGAAACCGTTTGCAGCCGAATTAAGAGCGAGGTCAATACTCTTTGTCAGCAATTTCCTTTATATTCGGATCTTGCGTAAGCTGCTGGGTAATGTGATGATTCTAAGGCCCCAAAAATTTTTTTCAATCTAGCAATCCAAAGACTATAAAGAGAGCAATGGCATAATGGGTCATCTGGAACACAATGTTAAAGCGGGATTGCCGAGACCGACATGGCACGAATATTTTATGAAGATCACCAACGAAGTCGCTAGTCGTTCGACTTGCAGGAGAAGACAATGCGGTGCGGTGATCGTAATGAATGAAAGAATCCTCTCAACAGGGTATAATGGCATCCCTACCGGGCTGGTACACTGTTTAGAACGGGGCTGCCTAAGAGAAGATCAAGACATTGAATCAGGCCAAAGACATGAACTTTGCCGGGGGCTTCACGCCGAGCAAAATGCTCTTCTTCAAGCTGCTCTCTACGGGGTAAAGATTAAAGATGCCATTATTTACTCAACCCATCAACCATGCTCGTTATGTTCTAAGATGATTATAAATTGCGGTATAAAGAAAATATATTATCAGGAGGGATATCCGGACCTGTTAGCCGAAGAGTTAATAGTTGAGGCGAAGATCGAAGCTATTCGTCTTTCGGATATCAAGTCATAGATGGTAGATTACCTTTCAATATTTTTCATTGCATTTATAATATCCGCTCTTATTACCTTTCCTGTCAAAAGACTAGCTTTAAAGTTAAACGCTGTTGATCATCCGACCGAGAGGAAGGTCCACACTAAACCTATTCCCAGACTCGGCGGTGTCGCTATTTTTATTGGTTTTGCGGCTAGTATGGCTTTTCAACTGTCTAAACAAATTTCAAATCCAAGCGAAAGTTTTGATTTTAATATTTCTGAGCTTAGCGGTATTTTTCTAGGGGCCACACTAATCTTGATCATCGGCGTGATCGACGACATTATCGAGCTACCGCCGATAGCTAAATTTGCCGGTCAGATAAGTGCGGCTTCTATCCTAGTGGCTTTTGGCATAAGGATGGAGTTCATAGGGAATCCGTTTAGCGGCGGAGTTATCTATCTTGGTAATGTCGGTGTTGTCCTTACCATAATCTGGGTAGTCGCTTTTATTAACATTATTAACTTTATAGATGGCCTTGATGGTCTAGCAGCCGGTATAGCTGCGATTGCGGCCTTAAGTTTTGCTTTTTTTGCGTTTGATACAGGCCAATTGACCACGGCGATAATTTCGATAGCAATTGTCGGTAGCACGCTTGGATTTTTGGGTCATAATTTCAATCCGGCAAAGATCTTTATGGGTGACTCTGGAAGCATGTTTTTAGGGTTTTTGTTTGGTGCGATCACCGTTGGTGGTGTAATGAAGAGTATCGCCGCGATATCGCTGTTTGCACCGCTTATAATTATGGGGGTTCCTATCTTGGATGGGGCTCTTGCGATTCTTAGAAGGTATAGAGATGGACAACCGGTAACGCAGGCAGACAGAGACCACCTTCATCACCGGCTACTTAGACGAGGGTTTACCCAAAGACAGGCGGTTTCGATAATCTACTTGTGGTCGATTGCACTAAGTGCTTTTGGACTCACTCTTCGCATCAGTCCTTCGACTCAGAAATATTTGATAATATTGTTCATGCTTTTTCTCAGCTACCTATTTGCGGAATTCATTGGGATCTTCGAGGTTTTTTCAAATGGGAAACACGCTAAGAAAAAAGGGCAGAAAGCGGTTGGTGAGGACTCTAGATCCGACGAGAGAGAAGTGAAGATAAAAGAATAACGATAATTATTTTAATAGGTCTTTAATTTTTTTAGAGCTATGCTATAATTCCATCTTGGGTCTATCATCTAAGAAGATCACAGGTAGTTACCATGAATTTCAAGAATAAGTTTTCTATGATTGATGATTTTATGACTCTCGGAAGCGTTGGGATAGAACTTACAGTCTGGGTGTTGTTTTGTGCGGGAATTGGCTACTGGGTCGACATTAGACTGGGAAGTTCACCGGGCTTTACGGCGGCAGGCTTGATAATCGGTATGGCTGCTGGTTTATATAGGACATATATAGTAATCGTTAAAAGTGATATCTGGGAAAGTAATGATCGAGAAAGAGAAGATCAATCGAGCAATGATAACAGCCAGTTTTAAACGCTATATTTTATTACTATCAATTTCAATTATTCTAACAATCTTTCCGCTTATCTGGATTTTGAGTGGTTCAAGATCTGGGCTAGGATACCTTTATGGCCTCACATTAGCAGCTATTTATTATTGTTTGTACCTTGCTTGTACTCTTTTGATGCGAAATAAGAATATTGCTTTAGGTGCTGCATTTATGTTGATAACTTATTTGATGCGTTTAAGTGTAGTTGCCGCGGGCCTTTATTTGGCTTTATTCGTTTTCGAACTGGCGCCATTATTTACGGTAATCAGTTTTATGTTAACTCATGGCATAATCATGATGTTCAGCGGAGGAATGCCAGAAAAAATAAATTTTAAAAAAGTCGGTATTTGGAAGGAGCAGCAACAAAGTGCATGACATTATGGATACGGTAACTCCGGTTGCTTATTACAGTCTGGAAGGGTGCAGATAATGGTTATAGCAGCAGCAGACATAATGGATGCAGTAATTCCGGTTACTTATTACGATCTGGGGCCCTATTTTACAATCAATAAAGCGATCGTTATGCTTTTTGTCGCTGCTATTCTTACGTTTCTGTTTGTTTATATTCCAACACGTAAATTAAAATTGATACCTGGGCGATGGCAGAATGCTATTGAAAGTTTGGTTGATTTTATTCGTGAAGGAATAATCTCAGAGATAATGGGCGAAAAAGGGAAACCTTACTTTCCATTGGTCGCCACCCTATTTATTTTTATTCTTTTTTGCAATGTTATCGGATTAATTCCTGGCTCTTTCACCCCGACTAGCCGCATTAGTATAACAGCCGCTTTTGCTCTTATTGTTTATTTTATCTATCTTTTTGTAGGAATTAGGGAGCAAGGTTTTTTCGGATACTTAAAAACCTTTGCGCCAGCCGGTATCCACTGGGTAATGTTGATTTTGATCGTACCAATAGAGGTCATAGGTGCTCTGATTGTCAGGCCTTTTTCGCTGGCAGTTCGACTTTTTGCCAATATGCTCGCCGGTCATCTGGTGCTGGCGCTCTTTCTTGGTATGACCATAAGTCTGTTTTGGCTGTTTAAACCTTTCCCTTTTGCCTTGGTTGTTGTCCTATATGGTTTTGAATTATTTATCGCGGCTCTGCAAGCTTACATTTTTGCAATTTTAGCGGCTATATATATTGGCAGTTCACTAGAGTCTGAGCACTAGAAAGGAGGAACAATGGAAGCTGGTTTAGCACTTTTAGGGGTTGGTATAGCAATTGGAGCCGGGGTTATTGGACCCGGGATCGGGATTGGAATTATTGTTGGAAAGGCTATTGAAGGTATGGCTCGTCAACCGGAGACTTCGGGCATGGTCAGAACGACTATGTTTATCGGAATCGCTTTTGCTGAAGCTTTAGCTCTATATGCTTTGGTTTTTGCTTTTTTACTTTTGGGTCGTGCCGGTTAGAAGAAATTAAAAGGAGGAAAGAGAATGGATCTGTTATCTCCGCACTTAAATGAGATTATTTATGCAACGGTTGCTTTTTTAATTCTGTTGTTTTTATTATCACGCTATGCTTTTCCTGCGGTCGTAGATATTATGGATAAGCGTGCCGATACAATTAAGGATTCACTTGAAGCTTCCGAAAAAACGCGCATCGAAGCACAAAAACTCTTGGACGACTATAAAAAAGAAATGTCGAAAGCACGAGATGAGGCGCAAAAAATAATAAAAGAAGGTAGAAAGTTCGGTGAGGGCATTAAAGAAGAGATGAACGAGAAAGCCAGAAAAGAAGCTGATCAAATGATCGAAAGGGCAACGAGTGAGATAGAAAGAGAAAAGTCTGTTGCGATAGAAGATATTCAAAAAAAGGTTGCTGACCTTGCTGTAGGCGCAGCGTCAAAAGTGATAAGTAAATCGCTTGATAAAGCTGAGCATGAAAAGATAATCGATGACTTTTTGTCTAATGTAGGAAATTTGAATGAAAACTAAAGCTAGTGCCTATGCTAGCGCTGTCTTAGAGCTCGCATTAGTGGAAAACAATATTGAGGAAATTGATCAAGATTTTAAGGTTATTGCTGATACGATAAACAAAAATCTTAAATTAAGAGACTCATTAGTAGATTCAAATATTGAACTAGTGAAGAAGTACGCCGTCGCGACAGAGATATTTGAAGATAAAGTATCTAACGTTGCTCTTAATTTTTTACTTTTATTAGTAGGACAAGGCGAGGTTAAATTATTAAACCATATCCTTGATGAACTGATCAGTAAGATTCAACAAGAACAGAAAAAAGTGATCGCTGAAGTTATTACGGCCATTGAATTAGATAAAAAGATGCAGTCAAAGCTTGAAAAAAGACTATCAGAGATTAGCGGAAAAGAAGTAAAGCTCAGAAATATCATCGATGAGTCAATTATTGGGGGCGCGATTGTTCGCCTTGAAGGCAAACTCTACGATGGTAGTTTGTTTAATCAGTTAAATAATTTGAAAAGCAAGATGGTTAGCGGAAGGGCTGAAGGTGGCGTTTAGGTGAATTCAAAAATTGATGCTGCGCTCGTTGACAGCATATTAAAAAAGCAGATAGAAGAATTTAAATCAGAGATCGAGATCGTCGAAGAGGGAAATATTATAGAACTTGGCGATGGAATTGCAAGGGTCAGCGGTCTTAAAAGCGCGATGGCCGGAGAACTTTTATCTTTTCCAAAAGGTCTCTATGGGATGGCTTTAAATCTGGAAGAGGACGAGATCGGAGTCGTTTTACTCGGAGAGACATCACTAGTCAAAGAGGGTGACCCCGTAAAAGGGACTGGAAAAATAGTCCAGGTACCTGTCGGTGACGAATTGATTGGTCGGGTAGTAAATGCTCTGGGAGAGCCGATAGATGGGAAAAGCCCCATTAATTCAAAGGAATCTCGCCCTGTTGAGTGGAATGCTCCAGGTGTCATTGAACGACAACCGGTAAATCAGCCGCTGCAAACCGGCTTAAAAGCGGTGGACTCGATGATCCCGATCGGTAGGGGTCAACGAGAACTCATTATCGGTGACAGGCAAACCGGAAAGACGGCCATCGCTCTTGATACAATAATCAATCAAAAGGGTGGAGACGTAATCTGCATTTATGTAGCTATCGGTCAAAAAGCCTCTACTGTTGCTCAAGTAGTACAGACTTTGGAAGAACATGGGGCGATGGATTACACGATAGTAGTCAACGCTTCTGCTAGTGCGGCTGCTCCTCTTCAATTTCTAGCACCTTACGCAGGTTGTGCCATGGGAGAGCATTTTTTATATAATGGCCGTCATGCACTTTGTATATATGATGACCTATCTAAGCATGCGACCGCCTATAGGCAGATGTCGCTACTTTTAAGAAGGCCGCCGGGAAGAGAAGCTTTTCCGGGAGATGTCTTTTATCTTCATTCAAGGCTTTTGGAGCGTGCCGCTAGGTTAAACGATAAGAACGGCGGTGGATCTCTTACAGCTCTACCAGTTGTAGAGACTCAAGCCGGTGACGTATCAGCTTATATTCCCACTAACGTGATCTCCATTACCGACGGTCAGATCTTTCTCGAAGGAGACTTATTTTATGCCGGAGTAAGACCTGCTATCAATGTAGGGATATCTGTCTCACGTGTTGGTGGTAACGCTCAGATCAAAGCGATGAAACAAGTCGCTGGTAGGTTAAGACTCGATCTTGCCCAATTTCGCGAGCTTGAGGCATTTGCCCAATTTGGATCGGAACTGGATAAAACGACTCAAGCGACTTTAAATAAGGGTGAAAGAGTCGTTGAAATCCTAAAACAGAAACAATATGAGCCACTTCAAGTCGATAAGCAAATAATAATTATCTTCGTTGTCACAAACGGCTTTATGGATGATATCGAGATAGATAAAGTAAAGGATTTTGAATTCGAGTTCTTACAGTATGTAGAGAGTACTCATCCAAACATCTTAAAATCTATAAATGAAGAGAAGAAGATCTCCGAGGAAACGGAGAAACAGATAGTCGATTCAGTCGAAGAATTTAAAAAATCTTTTGTCGAATAATGTAAAGCACAGCACTTAATTAGAAGGAACAAGTAATGGCTCTTATAGATCTTAGGCGGCGCATTAGAAGCGTTGATAATACTAAGCAGATAACAAAGACGATGGAGATGGTCGCTGCTGCAAAGATCAAACGAGCTCAGGACCGGATAGAGGCTGCTCGTCCCTATGCTCTTACGATGATGGAAGTTTTGGAAAATGTTGGCGAGAGAGTAAGCGTTGGACAACACCCACTTTTAGAAGTAAGAGAGAAAATTGAGCACACGGTTGTCATCCCGCTTTCATCCGATCGAGGTCTTTGCGGAGCTTTTAATACAAATGTTATTAGGAGAGCAGAGAAATTAATAAAGAGTGAATCCGCAGATGGTAAGAGGGTCTCAGTCTTTGGTGTTGGCCGGAAAGGCATTAATTATTTCAAATATACTGGAAACGAGTTTATAGGTGAGAAAAGGGAGATAAGCGATAAACCTACGTTTCAAGATGCTAAGGAGATCGCTGCTGACCTTATTACCAGATATACGGAAAAGAGTGTGGATAAAATCGTTCTCGTCTTTAATCGCTTCAAGTCGGCAATGGAGCAGACGGTTGTTGAGCACGTTTTGCTTCCTATTAAGAAAGAGTCTGTAAAAGGAGAAGTGGATGAACTTAGTGCCAACTATATTTTTGAGCCAAGCGATGATGCTGTGCTCGATAAGTTATTGCCTACATATATAGAGGCACTAATATATCGGTCTCTTATGGAGTCTGCTGCTAGCGAACATGGCTCCAGACGAACCGCAATGAAATCGGCGACCGATAATGCGACTGAGATGATAGGCCATCTTACAAGGTCATTAAATCGCGCCAGGCAGGCGCTAATAACTCAGGAGATCTCTGAGATCGTCGGTGGCGCTGAGGCACTAGCTGACTAAATGGAAGGAAAATGTATTTTGATAAACAGTTTTTTAAGGATGATTAAAATTAGGAGGAAAAGATAATGGGAACGCAAAATTCTGGGACGGTAGTCCAGGTCATCGGACCGGTCATCGACGCCGAATTCCCGCCGGAGCAATTGCCGGAGATATATAACGCTTTAAAGATTTCCACGGAAACGGAAGCCGGTAAAATCGAGCTTGTTGCCGAAGTCCAACAGCATCTACCGAATAATCGGGTAAGAGCAGTGGGGATGTCCTCTACCGACGGTCTAGTTCGTGGTGCCGAAGTCATTGATACTGGGGCACCGATAAGTATGCCTGTTGGTGAAGAGACACTTGGCAGAATATTTAACGTACTGGGTGAACCTGTTGATAATGGAGGCGCGGTCAAAACAAAAGAGAGGTATCCGATCCACAGAGAAGCTCCCGATTTTGAGTCTCTCGAGCCGACGACTGAAATCTTTGAGACCGGTATCAAAGTCATCGATCTTCTCGCCCCGTATGTAAAAGGTGGAAAGACCGGCCTTTTTGGCGGTGCCGGAGTAGGAAAAACGGTTATCATCATGGAGCTCATACATAACATCGCCACAAAACACGGCGGATATTCGGTATTTACTGGTGTAGGTGAGAGGACAAGGGAAGGAAATGACCTTTGGCTAGAGATGAAGGAATCTGGCGTTTTAGAAAAAACGTGTTTGGTTTATGGACAGATGAACGAACCTCCAGGAGCAAGGCTTAGAGTCGGGCTTGCCGGCCTAACGGTAGCAGAATATTTTAGAGATCAAGGTCAAGATACGCTTCTATTTATCGACAATATATTTAGGTTCACCCAAGCCGGTTCTGAAGTATCGGCGCTGCTTGGACGTATGCCTTCGGCTGTAGGCTACCAGCCGACTTTGGGAACAGAGATGGGTGAATTACAGGAGAGGATCACCTCTACCAAGAGAGGATCGATTACTTCGGTACAAGCGATTTACGTACCCGCTGACGACCTTACCGACCCAGCTCCAGCGACCGCCTTTACTCATCTAGACGCAAAAACGGTTCTTTCAAGGCAGATTGCCGAGCTTGGAATCTATCCGGCAGTAGATCCGCTAGATTCAACTTCGAGAGTTCTTGATCCACAATACCTTGGTGAAGAACACTACGATGTAGCGACGAGCGTTCAAGAGATATTACAAAAATATAAAGATCTTCAGGACATCATTGCCATTCTGGGAATGGACGAGCTTTCAGAAGAAGACAAATTAATCGTTCAAAGGGCAAGAAAGATACAGAAATTTCTATCCCAACCGTTCTTTGTGGCGGAACAGTTTACCGGTATCTCCGGAGTCTACGTAACTCTTCAGGATACGATCGAAGGATTTAAGCAGATTGTAGAAGGAAAACATGATGATGTCCATGAACAGGCTTTTTATATGGCAGGTACCATTGAAGAAGTATTAGAGAAGAACAAAGAACTAGGCGGCAAGGAAGAATCTTAGGTGATCGGTAGATAATATGGCTGATAAGAGTCTTACATGTGAGATAATAACTCCGGAAAAACCTGTCTATCAAGGTGAAGTCGAGATGTTGATAGCTCCGGGAAGCGATGGAGAACTGGGTATTCTTCCTCTTCATTCTCCGCTGGTCACAACTCTTAAGACCGGGGAAGTTCGGTTGCGTTATAACGGTGAATGGGATTATGTGGCCATAACTGGTGGATACTTGGAAGTCAATGAAGATAAAGCCATCGTCTTAGCTGACGATGCGGAAATATCCTCTAAAATAGATACTGAAAAGTTGAAAATCGAGAAGAAAGAAATCGAAGAGAAGATCGCGTCCCTTGATCATCAGCATGAAGAATTCTTCGAGGCGACGATAAAATTGGAACACATTGAAAACAAACTTCGTGTTGCCGGGAAAACTAAAGATAAATCCTAGCTTCATTTCTTGGTAGCGCTCGCTCTTACTTCTAACCGTGTATAATCCTAGCTAGCATACGGAATTCTTCTATGAATGTCCACGTTTCTCTGATATTCTTTTTGGGGAAAAGATAATATCAGAAAATTAATTAAAAATCGCTTGTCGTAGCGGACATGAATTTAAGTAAATATTGAACAAAGAAGAAAGCAGAGTCGGATGAGCAAAATAGTAGTAAAAGGCGGAAAGCGATTACTTGGAGATATTAAGGTAAGCGGCGCAAAAAATTCGGCATTAAAGATTATGGCTGCGGCACTTCTTACAGATAAACCGGTAATTCTTAGAAACGTCCCCGATATTGCCGATGTCAGAATAATGATCAACGTTCTACGTGAATTGGGAGTAGAGGTTGAAACAGTTGGTGGCGGAGATATCCATATTACCTCTACCAAGACTTTAAAGAGTAAAGCCCCTTATCATCTAGTTAATCAAATGAGAGCATCAGTAATAGCACTGGGACCGCTACTTGCCCGATTGGGCGAAGCTCAATTTGCAATGCCCGGAGGCTGCAATATCGGATCTCGTAAAATTGATCTTCATATACGCGGCCTCGAACTCATGGGTGCTGAGATCAATGTAAGGCACGGATACATCGAAGCAAAGGCTGATAGACTAAGGGGAGCAGATATCCATTTGGCATTTCCAAGCGTTGGGGCGACGGAGAATCTGATGATGGCTGCCGTCCTTGCAAAAGGAAAGACATGGATAAGAAATGCTGCAAAAGAACCTGAGATCGTCGATCTAGCCAAATGCCTAATTGAGATGGGTGCGAAGGTCAGCGGTGCGGGAACTGAGACGATTTCTATAGACGGCGTAACCGAGTTGCATGGCGTTGATTATACTGTTATGCCTGACAGGATAGAGACAGGCACATATATGGTAGCCGGAGCGATTACTGATGGCGAGATCTTTTTAAAAGGTGCTTGCAGTGACCACCTTAAGATAGTTGTCAGTAAGTTAAGACAGATCGGCATCGAAATCAATTGCTATCCAGACGGCATCGAAGTAAAAAGCAAGGGGAAGATATTATCGACAAATGTTTCAACACTACCTTATGCTGGATTTCCAACCGACCTACAAGCTCCTTTTATGGCGCTGCTCTCCCTTGCTAAAGGCACCAGTGTCATAACGGAAAACGTCTTCGAAAGTAGGTTCGTATATGTAAATGAACTTCGCTCACTTGGGGGTAAGATCGACATTGAATCTCATCATGCCATCGTCCACGGATCGCGAAGTCTGGTCGGCGCCAAAGTGAAGGCCCCCGATCTTCGCGGCGGCGCTGCTCTAGTAATAGCCGGACTGGCGTCCGAAGGAAGTACCGAGATCTCAGACGTATTTCACATCGATCGCGGATATGATTCGATTGTAGAAAAACTTTCGTTTCTGGGAGCTGATATTCATCGTACAAAATCCGAAACAAATCTACAATTTATCAATTTTAACCAGGCTCCAAGAGCAAATATTTCTACCGCTCAGTAAAGATAAAAAAACACTTTTCCACATCTCTTATTCACATCATTTTACATATTCTATGATAAAATCTTAAGTCACATACAATATTATTGAGTAAAAGGTTAATCATGGATTCTTTAATAATTAAAGATATCATTCCCCATAGAGAACCATTTCTCTTTGTTGATGAAGTGCTGTCACTTGAGGAAGGTAAAAAGGCGACAGCTATAAAACATGTTAGGGCCGATGAATGGTATTTTAAAGGTCATTTTCCTGATTACCCGATCATGCCCGGTGTTTTGATAGTGGAAGCAATGGCACAAGTGGGAGCGATCGCCCTTCTAAGTCTTGAAAAAAATAAAGGAAAGATCGCTTTGTTTGCCGGAATCGATGGGGTGAGATTTAAAAAAGAGGTGGTTCCTGGCGATTTATTGAAGTTAGAAGTAGAGATCAGCCGCATAAAAGGCGTTATCGGCAAAGGTACGGGAATAGCTTTTGTTGGTGAAGAAATCGTATCAAAGGGAGAGCTTACATTTGCAATCAAAGATGATTAATTCAAAGGTTATTAATAAAATTCTATTAGTTTCGGTCTTCTTGATCGCGCTATCTTTGATTATCGGGTGTAACGGGGCAGTCGAGACCGATAAGGATAACTCCGGGACTGAGAAAAGTAGCGAAAAAATAGGAGATAAAGGAAGCGAACTGGGGAAAACGGCAAAAGCGACTAAGCTCGACGAAGTAAAAGTTGCCGAAGAGATTGATATGGCTCTCTATTTTGTTGGCGAGCAAGGTGAGAGTTTGATTAAAACCGTTGTAAGGACCGAAAAGACGGAATCTATCGCTAAAGCGGCGATCGAAGGATTGATTTCGGGGCCCGCTACTACTGATAGTTATCGGTCTGTACCTGTTGGCACTAAGCTGATAAGTATAAGTGTTGATGGCGGCAAGGCTACAGTCGATCTATCCAAAGAGTTTATTGATGGTCATGGCGGCGGGAGCGCTGAGGAGATGATGAGCGTCTATTCGATCGTAAATACTCTTACTGAATTTTCAACTATAGACTCAGTTATATTTAAGGTCGAAGGGAAGAAGATAAGTACTATTTCAGGCCATTTAGATATAAGCGATCCTGTTCAAAGAAGGGAAGACTTGATTGCTCCGTAAGCACCGTATATCTTGACCCTAAGCCTTACGTTTTGTATTATTTGGTACGTAAAATATTCATATATACTGGCGGATTTTTAAGTTTCGAGGTTCATGCTTTCCGATAGATTTAAATGTCATAAGGGGGAAATATGCTTGCCAGCGTAAACGTTTGGCTTGATATCATAAGCGCCCTTTTAGCCGCGGGTGTGATACTTGGATTTATCATTCCTCATTTTATCGGTAGTATCGTAACGGGCCGCGTCAGAGAGCATTTTGTTAAAAACAACTGGGGTCCGGTCGAGCATCGCGCTCATGATCCTCATACTTATGGTTATGGCCATCCATATGCCGACGATTTTCCGGTATCTGCCAGAGCCTGGCATTGGATAAATATCGTATCTTTCTTTTTTCTAGCGGTTTCCGGAATATATATCCGCTATCCGTATTTTGATGGTGGTCGAGAGATAATGAGATTTATCCATTACTTTTTCATGTACATCGTAACGTTCAATCTTTTCTTTAGGCTCTATCTCTTAAAAAATGATTGGCGAGACTATTTCATTTTTGATCTAGATGACCTTAAAATGGCACCGTCGATACTCAAGTACTACGCTTTTATCGGTCCGCCATACGAACATAAGAAGAAATATAACCCGATTCAAAGACAGACATATCCGATGTTGTGGGCTTTGATCGGTCTTCAAGCCTTAACGGGTTTTATCATTTTTTGGCCCGGGCTTGTTCCCGGCTTCATTAGCGGGATGATGGGAGGGACGGCTTCACTTGGGGCTTGGATGAGAGTGGTTCATTCGGCGAATATGAGGCTAATGTTTCTCGTAGTCACTATTCACTCGTATCTGGGGATCATGGAGGACTATCCGGTACTTAAATTTTTCTGGTTCGGTGTTGAGCCCGACTGGGAAAGCCTAAAACACGGTGATCATGATGGCGCCCACGAAGTGGAAGAAGAACTAGAAGAGGAATCCGAAGAAACAGAACCGGAGCTTACTCGCTAAAGGACGAATAATTGCGGAACTTAATCGACAATAGAGATTTAAAAATGTTTTCTTGGAAAAAAATATTACTGTTTTTTGTAAGTTTACTATTGGTCATTTTCGTTTTTTCCGGCATTTCAATTGCTGATGAGCATGAAACAAAAGAGGAAAATGGTGTCGATTTAATTACGCTACCCTGGGATGATAAAGCTAAGCAGCCGATTCCTCCCCCTTTTATCCTTCCGAAGCAATCACGCTGGGGATGTCTTTCCTGCCATTCAAGTACGAAACTGAGTAAATTTCAGGATGGTGAGGAACTCTCATTATTTGTAGATGAGGATATTATCGGTAATTCGGTTCATAAAAAAATCGCTTGCCTCGATTGTCACGAGGATTTCTCATATGATCTGCATCCGGCCTCTACCCCGGAAGGTTATCGAAAAGTGGCTGGCCTTGCCTGTATGAAATGCCATCCTTATCAGGCGCTCGTATTCAAAAAGAGCATTCACGGCCAATTGGCGATCGAGAATATAAGCGGACGAATCAACGATAAAGATGTAGATGCGCCGACATGTTTTGATTGCCACGGAAATCATGATATTCAGTCACCACGGTTTGAACCATACCGTTCAGAATTTAGAGCATCGGTTAAAAACGGAGAAGTGTGCGCTAAGTGCCATATGGATCGACTCAAGTCTTGGAATGATTACTACCATGGACGGGCTTATAAAAATAGCGCAAAAGACGCGCCTATATGCTGGGATTGTCACGACAACCATGAGATATTACCTTTTAGTGATCCGGGATCGACTGTCAATGCTGAAAACCTTCCTAAAACTTGCGGTAAGTGTCACGATAAACCTACCAAGGCATTTACCTCTTATTCCAGTTTGATTCATGGAAGAAGTAAGCTTGTAGAAAATAACTTCGTCGTAAAATTGATAACTAGTATTGTCCCCTTTGGAAAAGGCAAGGCCCCTGATTCTTCAGAAAAGGAAGTGAAGACAGAGGTTAGAAAAAGTGATGAATCAAAAGGTTTTTTTACAAGGATCATCGACTTTTTCTTCCCCCCATCGCTGAGGCCAAAAAGCAAATAATAGAAGTACGGCGTGAATTTTAATCGCTGAATTCTACTAGGAGGCGACTAAAGACATCCAAAAGATATTCCGGTTCTCCATAGCTATAATCTTATTGCTCGGTGCACTTTTGATCTTGGGAGCAGTTTTTGCTACGCCGGAACGCTTGAGTGAAGAAAAGATCAAGGTTGAGATTGATACGGCGCCGCCGATCGAGATGTCAAAATGTGCTCCTTGCCATCGGGATTTAAATTCTTTTGATAATCCGAATTTGATCAACTTCAATCACCCCGCTCATTTTGAGAAGGGTATTAATTGCACTTCTTGCCATATTGAATGGCCACATCAAAATAGCGAGATCGTGAAACCGACAATGGATCTGTGCATGAATTGTCATCGTCTCTCCCATAGTTCGCAAGGGAAGTTTGTATCGGGCGATTGTTCTTTATGTCATCCACCCGAATTTAAACTTACGCCAACTGATCATGATGCGACTTTTATATCGTCGACGCATAAAGGAGTGGCAGAAAAGAGTGTTAATCAAGAGTGTCTCATCTGTCATCAGGGATCAATTTGTCAGAATTGTCATGAGTCCAAAGGCCTTGGCCGGGGCGACAATGAGGATTACCGGTTTAAGCCGGTATTAAAGACAATTGAAAAACGTAAATGGCCTAAGATCGTTATAAACGATGATGAGATCAAGATGACCAGTTGCCGGGTCTGTCACACAGATTTACAGAAGTGGGAGGAGAAAAAGACAAATCCTTTACTTATTAACTTCAATCATCCTGTCCATTTTAAAAAGGGTATAAGGTGCGACTCTTGCCATAAAGAGTGGCCTCACAAGCCAGATGAGATACTGCGGCCGGTCATGTATGATTGTGCCAAGTGCCATCGGCTATCTCATAGCGCTCAAGGCATGAAGGCGCCTGGAGATTGCGGTGTCTGTCATCCTAAAGATATGGATCTGGTGCCGGAATATCATACGGTCGCGTTTAAGGGCGGAGAACATAGAGAGTGGGCAAAAAAAGACAGGGGACTTTGCCGGGTCTGTCACATCCAAAAGTTTTGTGACAAGTGCCATATTCTCGGCTTAGAATTTATCCCCCATCGCCTACCCGGGTGGACATATTTTCATGGAACAGTCGCTAATTCTAATGATGCCTTGGATAACAACGGTAACTTTTCCTGTTCAAGATGTCATCTAAAGAATGGTCCGAGGTTCTCTTACCAATCCGCACCCTCATGTGCTGAATGTCATAAAGCCGTCGTATTTCCACATGAGCAACCGTGGGCACCGACTCATGGGAAAACCGCGGTCAAGGTCGGTAAGGACGCTTGTTATACTTGCCACCGGGACGCGATCATATGTGAGAGTTGTCATCAAGGAATAGAAATGCCGCACGCTAGCGATTGGGTTGGAAAACACCGAAATTTTCTTCAAAGTCGGTCAATAGACTTATGCTTATACTGTCATAAACGAAACCAATGCGAGCAGTGCCATGCTGTTCATAAAGTACACACTAGTCACACTAATTATGATTTTAGTGAGCTTGGGAGTGGCCAGTGAAAAATTTCGGCCTTCTTGAATTGCTAATCTTAATCCTCGCCCTCCTAGTTATACTGGCGATATTTGTAGTAGCCATCGCTATTGTCTTTCCTTCGTCTACTCAGCAGATAATATCTCAGATCAGAGATGACCCGGAGCTTCAAGATAGTACGCCGGTAAAGGTAATATCGGGAGTTACAAAGAGAGGCGGCGAAGGGTTTAATTCGAGAATCCGTCCGGCTGCCGAGTATATTGGCGACCTATTTAAGAGAGAGAAAGGCGCTGAGGATCGAAAGATCGCAGAAGCCGAACCTGCGCCTCCCAAGATTGACTTTAAGGGATGCATAAGCGATGAATGTCACCTTGGTTTATTCGAGCGCAAGGCATTTAACAACATCTATGTTGATCACCGAATTCATCAGGTGGAATCAGTTGAATGTTATGATTGCCATAAAGATAATGAACATCCCAAACCAAAAAGAGTCGATCAAGAGACCTGTATAGTTTGTCATGAGGAAAGAGAAGCTGCAACAAATTGTGGTACGTGTCATACGCCAGGCTCTATTTTGAGCAACGAAGTCATTTATCATACTACTATCGAAGAGTTTTTGACGGGCAGGATCTCCAGCTCTATTGTGCCGAAAGGTTTTGAGCATCCTGTTGGTGAAATAAGAAATATTTGTAAAAATTGTCATGACGTACCACAGTTTTGTGATAGGTGTCATAATATGTTTCACAAGGCTATCCCAACATGGCTATCGACACACGGCAAACGGGTGATATCAGGAGAGCTATCAATGCCGTTATGCTGGAATTGCCATAATGCTAATTGGTGCGCGACGACTTGTCATAGTAATGCTCCTAGTAAGCAAAGAAGAACGGTTCCTCCGCTTAAGTTGCCCAAGGTAACATTGCCAAGGTAGTCTGATTTAGGGGATGGCCGGCAACATTAATATTCACTTATGTATTTTTTGTGAGTTTGCTAAGCGCTTATTGTTAAGGTTCATAAAATCCATTATACTTATGGCTCAATCTGCTTAATAATCGATGGTGAATTTGGATACTATTCAGCATGAAAACAAAAGGCCTATGGCCAAAAAAAAGATGAGGACAGAGAATCTTCTTAAGCTACTCATTGTCTCTGTGGTGCTCGTTATCTTTGTAGGCTCTGTTTTTTTGATCTACCAATATTTTGGAAAGTTAAATTCTCCGCCGCGTACATATTCCGATTATCAACTTCGTTTTTGGAATGAAGTTCTAAAGAGCAAGCCAAATGATCCCGGAGCGCTTACCAATGTAGGTTTTGTCTATCTTGAAGCCGATCAAGAAAAGCGAGCAGAAGAATATTTTATTAAGGCACTAAAGAATGACCCCAAGTATGTACCGGCGCTCTATAATCTGGGTGTTTACTATAAGAAGAACAATGATATTAAGAAGGCGACCGATAATTTAAAGAATGCGGCAAAATACGCAGAAGATGGAAATAAATATCTGGCCTTTTTTACGTTGGGTGAGATCTATCAGGATCAAAAAAAGCTCGATGAAGCTATAGATTATTATCTTAAATCAATAGAGGACGATGATCAGATCTGGAATTCCCACCATAAGCTTGGCGGGATATATGAGTCAAAAGGTGAGAACGGTAAGGCGCTAGAGCACTATAAAGAGGCCATAAAGTTTAATCCGTCTAACACGGAACTAATAGAATCTATTGAACGTTTAGAAGGTGAGAGTATATAGATGGGGTCAGATAATGTAATCGATCCTAAAGTCGGGGTCGGATCGAGAAGAGAGCTAAGAAGAGAAGATCAAGACAGGGACAGCCGTGTAAAGCGACTAATTGTAATTCTTTTATTGTTATTATTACTACTCTTCGCTGTCGGCTTTGCTTATCTTATTTTTTTTGGCGATGCGATACAAAAGACTTTAAATCCAAAGGATGTCCAATTTGAGTTCTCCATCTACGGTTTTGACCGGCCATTATCAGTGGGTACGGATGAGAACGGGCTTATATATGTAAGCGATACCGGAAATGACCGGGTGCTCGTATTTGAAAAAAATGGCGATTATTTAAGAAGGATAGGCTCTGATAAAAGGCGAGAGAGGTTTTACGGCGCACTAGGCACGGTCAGCGAAGACAATACAGTCTATATAGCTGATTGGAAGCTAAGAAAGATCAAAATATTTTCTGATGAAGGTAAGTATAAGAAACAGTTTCCGGAAGATTCTTTTGATGAGCAATTTGGCGCGGACGGATTTTCGCCTTACGGGATGGCTTCCTATAAAGACAAGCTCTATATTACCAGTAACGACGGCATCTACATTTTTTCCAAAAAAGGAAAATTTATCGAGAAGTGGGGTTCAAAAGGAAAGGATATCGATCAATATGATTATCCCATCGGTATCGCCGTTGATCAAAAAGATGGTTCTGTTTATGTAGCGGATCAATTAAACCGCAGGGTAAAAGCGCTTGACTCCAAAGGCAATGTCCGTTGGATGGTAGGTAGCCCGGATACGGGCGGCAAGATAGCAAGTTTCTTTGGATTACCTAGAGGGTTGGCAATTAACAATGAAGGCCAAATATATATCTCAGATACTTTCCATAATGAACTTTATGTCTTAAGTAAAGAAGGAGAACTGTTGGGAGTTGTAGGTGAGCGCGGTCTAGATGACGGACAAATGAACTTCCCCGAAGGTTTGACCTTTGCTCCAGACGGCGCAATGTATATCGCTGATCGTGAAAATGATAGGATACAGGTAATCCGTGTAAACGAATTACCAAAGCCTACTGAAGATCATGAAAATAAATACGAGAAATTTTTTACAGAAGCATCTAGCAAATAAGAGTTAGCCATGGTCGATCAGAATGAAGAAGATTATCTTGTAGAAGCGGAAGAATTCGAAACAGAAGAAGATAATGATGAAAAGCGCGGCTGTTTTAGGACGGTCGCGCTTGTTATTATCATCCTACTCCTACTCCTACTTTTCTGGCCGGTTAAATCTGATGAGAAGAGTATTGCCGATTCCAGGTCGAATGATAATAAAGAGACGACCGGTGATGGCGTTGTAGGTGACGCAAGATATACTGTTTTAGAGGCTGACCCCGTATTTAGTAAGATCGGCGGGCGTGTTTATAGCAACTATAAAGCGACGCTCCTAGGTGTTAGGTTTCGCGTAGAGAATATCGCCTCAATGAGTAGGACACTTGATTTCTCTATGGTCGAAGTAAAAGACCAATTTGGAAATAAGTTTGTTCCATATCCACTGGTAACAGAATTATGGTATGAGGATAAAGATAAAAGGTCGCCGTGGGGCGAGGAAGTGGAGGGTCAGGGAAGCAAAGAAGCGATGGCCTTCTTCTTCGTTTATGTAAGTCCTGAGAAAAAGTATAGTCTTTTAGGCAGAGATTTTGATTGGCGAGATGATGAATTTACCGCCATTGAAATCGGAAAGATTAATGCGCTGCGACAAAGATAGGCTATTCTTTCTTAGGGGCTTCCTCTAATATCTCGAATATCTTCCAATGATCGTCTTCCTCCGCAAGAGCAAGGATCAAAGTGGTTTTATTATTCTTAGGTTTATCCAACTTCTTTTTTGTTTCACTATTCATGAGATACCCTTTGTCGGTAAATTTCATCGTCACGCCGACAATACCCGGAGTGTGATTACCGATTTCGAATTTAGGTGAAGAATATTTTCTAACGCGGATAATATTATTTGCGGCGTCATCAGAGTGCTGCTTAAGCGTACTCTCTAAGAGCGAGCCAGTTAAAGCTTGACTTAAGCTTGAGGTATCCTCTCTTACGCCATTTATGATCTTTATATTTTCTTTTAAGTCGGCCAAAAGGGCTTTTTCTTGCTTCTTGGTCATTGTATGGCTGGATGCTTTTTTGGCGTCATCACCATCAGAACCGGCTTTTTCACTGTTCTGTGCGCAAGAGCTTAAAGAGATCACAAAAATAGATATAATAAAAAAAAGAAGGGCTTTATGGGTTGTAGATGATTTCATGATGGGATGATTATATCAAAAATCACTGGGCTATACGACCAAATAGCCCTAATAAAAAATTAATATCGAACAATCCCTCGAAGAATGATTATAAAAGCATATTGATTAAAGGCGTCACAGTAAAACGGATCATAATACGGGATTTTAATTGACAGGTTTTCATTAAAAAATTCATCATTTCTACACAGCTAGAACGTTCGAATAGCTGCAGCATTATGTTATAATGAGTTTCCCTTTTAAAGGGTAATAGTGGCGAAAACCGAATATGACGGTAGTCTCAGGAGCGAATTGGATGGTCGACGTGAGCAAACTACTGGGTCTCGAAAGGCTTGATAAAGTCTTATCAAGGTTTATTAAGGAACCGGTAAAGGTATTACCTTCGCAGTGCTATACCTACAGAGATAAAACATATAAGTGCGAGAAGTGTGTCAAGATTTGTCATGTTGACGCCTTAACTCTCGAAGAACAAGCCATCATAATAGATGAGGAATTATGTGATGGCTGCGGTCTTTGCTACGCTGTGTGCCCTACCGGGGCATTCCAGCTACATGTCGATAACAAAACCGTACTCTCACAGATGAAACTCTTTATTGAAAACGATAACGCGTTAATATGTAAGTGTGTTAGGACTAAAGATGAAGATGAGGTTAAGGAAGAAGCCTCGGCGCTTCAAATAGTATGTTTAGGTAGGCTTGACGAATCTCTCCTTCTCGGTGCCGCCGCCTTAGGAGCAAAAAGTATCTGGTTAGATTCAAGCGCTTGTGAGGATTGTGAATATAAAGCAAGCGAGATGATTACAAAACATGTTGAAAATACAAAAGAGATACTTAGATCTTTTGATTCCAAGGTCGAGATATCATTTTCAAAAGATGCTCCATCAATAAGTGAAGCCATTGGGTCCACGGATCTTAGCGAGTTAGAAAGAAGCTCTAGGCGAGATTTTTTTTCCGGTATCGGAAAAAGTCTTATGGGCTCTGGATCTGAAGTCGTCGGGGACCGCATCGATAAAGTCCTAGAGAGCATATCCCCCAGCGAAAAGCCTATCTTTGATTCAAATATCCCGGAGAAGCGAGCTATTTTCTTGATCATGTTATCTCATATCGGAAAACCAATAGAAAAGCGATTGGAAAAAGATAGTCCCCTGATCGCGGATGTGAGTATCACTGAAAGTTGCGTCTTTTGTAACAACTGCACTACTTTTTGTCCAACATCGGCTCTTACTAGGACTAAGGGTGACGTAAGGGGAATCGAGTTCAAGACTTCACTTTGCGTTAACTGCGGTTTGTGTGAGTTTGTCTGTTTAAATGGTTCTTTAAAAATAGACGGAAATCCTTCCTGGGAAGAACTGATCCTCCGAAATAAGAAGATATTGATCGAGGGCGGTCTTTACCAGTGCAGTAAATGCCATCAATATTTTGAATCTGTGACAGGGTCAAGCGAATGTCACGCCTGCCGGCTTAGGCGGAGCAAGCTTGGAGATGATTCATGGTATTGATCGATGGGTCGGGAAGTGGATGATTATGCATGGATCAGAGAACCAATTTTAGGTAGATTGTTCTAACTTTTTTCTACAGCGATTTCTTCTCATCTAATTCAAATTTGAAAGAAAAAACTGTTTGGTAGGTTTTCACTATTTATTTATCAACCAATGAAAGGGGTGTTATATGTCAAAACCAAAGAAAAGAAGAGCTAAAGATAGGGCTAAGGGGGGGCTTTTTAGCAATCAGCTAAATGCCGTCTTGATAATTGGGGCTGTCGCTGCCGTTGCAGCTTTGATCGCTTATGCCGCTTTTTTAACGGCATCGCCATTGGCTAAAAGAGCTTCTCTTGAAAAAGAAGGTGAGACCCCCGGGCTAGAATCATTTCAATCCGGAGATTTTGAGACAGCTATAAAAGAGTTGGAAAAAGCTCTTGAGAGCGATCCCAAAGACGCGGAATCACACAGGATACTTGGCCTTAGCTATGAGGCCACCGGCGAACTCGGAAAAGCATACGATGAGTATGAGGAGACGCTTAAAATTGATCCCGACCAACCGGAAGTTCTTTACAACTTAGCTAGTATTAACAAGCAGGCAAATAAGAAAAAAGAAGCCATAGATCAGTTAAAAGATGCGCTCTCTATCAATCCTGATTTTCTTGGCGCCAAACTTTTTCTCGCCGATCTTTATGGCGATACAGGCAAAAAGTCAAAGGCCATCAAGTTATATGAGGAGATCATCGATGCCAAGCCATTTGGAAATGTCGATGATCAAGCTAAAAAAAGTCTAAAAAAATTGGAGAGTGGTGGCTAGAGACTCTGGCTTTACTTTAAAGTATAAGCTATTAGTACTCATATGTTTTATCCTCGCGCTAGTGGTTGCTTTGCCGGCGGGAATAAACGCTGGCCATAACAACTGGTCATCCGTACCACCTGCCGTTACCACCAATGACGTCGACGTATCACCTAACATATTTTTTGACGATACGCTTTATATTGCCGCTGATAACGGCATCTACAAATCGATAGATCGCGGGGAAACGACTCTTACTTTATCGATCTCAACGCCGGATATCGCAAGGCGAGTAGCGGTCTCACCAAATTACGTCATAGATAATACCGCTATTGCCGCAGTAAGATTAAACGGTATTTGGTGGACAAATAATGGCGGCGTTAGCTGGGATAGTACTTCCACATCTCCCAATGATGACGGCTACTCGGTCGCTTTTTCTCCTAATTTTATTAATAACAGTGCCGGGACCATTTTTTTCGGCGCGGGGCAGGGCAATCTTTATCGTTCTTCTGATTGGAGTCAGACCTGGGTAAACATAAGTGACGCCGGTTTCTCCAATGGTGCTGTAAGAGCTGTTGTAGTCGCTCCAAATTATGAATCCATCCCGACGATCTTTGCCGCCGTATGGAATCAAGGTATCTGGAAATCGAGCGATAACGGCGCGAGTTGGTCTTTAGTAGGAAGTGCCGGATCGGGATTATCAAATCGTCAGGTAATGTCACTTGCGATCTCCGATGATTACGCAAATGATCAGACTGTATTTGCGGGGTCGACTAATTATGTTTTTAAGTCAACTGATGGCGGCGGTACATGGGTCCAAAAATCAGTAGGTCTTGGTAATAGGCGGATCAATGAAGTCGTTATCGAAGAGGGATTTACCGGGACTAACATCTGGAATGGTACTGATAACGGAATCTTTAAGTCGACCGACTGGGGTGATACCTGGGTCGAAGTAGGTGGCCTTCCTCTAGTATCATCAACCGGCGACGGAAATGGAATCGCCATAAGCCCCAATCATCCTCAAGACGGGCTGATGTGGGCGGCCTCCGATGACGGCTTGTATCACTTTGAAATGGTTCATGACTCGACCGCTCCGGTAACCTCTCTCGAGACATTTCCTGTCTCGCCGACGGCTAGCGGCTGGTTTACTCAGGAGACCACTTTTACTCTTACCAGAAATGAGCTCGGCTCTACTTTTTATCAGTGGGACGCGACAGACTCCGCTAGTTGGAGCACCTATTCCGGATCTACATCAGCGCCAGAGGGCGCACATGCATTATATTATTATTCTGAGGATTACTCCGGTAATAGGGAAGGTATTCAAAACCAGGTTTTTAAAGTAGATACTAATCTACCAAGCGATCCAAGCCTGGCATCGCCGAGCCATACTACCGGCGTACCCTCTACCAACAACAGCGTGGTAATAGATATTACCGGCGCCGCCGATTCCGGCTCCGGAGTAGACGGCTACTCGGTGCT